>Ga0116129_1000066_pt1 | contig 76491 bp, 68 predicted proteins | sample June2015DPH_17_2_FD_89732 | JGI IMG/M metagenome (GOLD analysis project Ga0116129, IMG submission 89732) | Peatland microbial communities from SPRUCE experiment site at the Marcell Experimental Forest, Minnesota, USA - June2015DPH_17_10 | ecosystem: Environmental > Terrestrial > Soil > Wetlands... | reverse complement strand
TGGCGGAGAGAGTGGGATTCGAACCCACGGTACGGTTTCCCGCACACACGCTTTCCAAGCGTGCGCCTTAAGCCACTCGGCCATCTCTCCGAAGGGCCTTCTCTTGAAGGCGCGCGCGAACTTTTGCAAGTGAGAGCGGCCGCGGCAGGCGATATTTCAACAACATATTGAAATTATTTGAATATTTTACAGCCGGCGGTCCTCTTGTGAACCTGGGATCACCGAGTCTCGACTTCTAAATCGTGTGAACATGCATAACCGACGAGGACAACATGACGATCCGCGGCATAACGAAGGCCCTCACTGCGGTTCTCACCACCCTGGCGGTCGCGGGCACCACGACCGGCGCGCAGGCCCAGCACTGTCACCGCGAGGGTGCAGATGCGGTTTGCGATGACGGGCTTCGCGGCGCCTGGTCGTCCGAGGCGATCATCTGGCCAGATGGCACCCGATCGCTTGTATCGCCTCATCCGAGCGTTATCATCGGCAACAGATCGTCGGTCACGGTTGGGCCCGGCGTCTTCGTCGGTCAGGGCAAAGGCATGGTGCCGCTCGACGACCCCCATAAGACACGCTGCGTCACCCTCGACGACGTGCCTTATTGTAATTGAAGGATTGTCAGGCGTTGACCGAGCGAAGCGGCCATACGATCGGCGGCTGAACGATCGGCTGCACCTCCGCCTCGCGTTCAGCCCGCGCGACCTGCAACGCCTCGACGAAGCTTGTGAACCATTGCTGGATGGAGCGGTGCCGGAGCTTTTCCATCATCGCTTCCCAGCGCATTCGCCGCTCGATGAGAGGCATCGACAGCGCCAGCGCAATCGTCCGCGCCATGCCGTCGATATCGTGGGGGTTGACCAGAAGTGCGGTGTCCAGCTCGTTGGCCGCGCCGGCAAACTTCGACAGCACGAGCACGCCGGGATCAGCCGGGTTTTGCGCGGCGACATATTCCTTCGCCACCAGATTCATCCCGTCATGCAAGGGCGTCACGACGCCGACCTGGGCGGTACGATAGAGACCCGCCAGCACGGTCTGGCTGAAACCCTTGTTGAGATAACGGATCGGTGTCCAGTCGACCTCGCCGTGCCGGCCGTTGACGTCGCTGACGAGCTTTGCAAGTTCGCTTTGCAGGTTGCCATAGGCTTCAATCGCACCGCGCGAAGGCGTGGCGATCTGCAACAGCGACACCGTGCGCGCCAGCGACGGCTGTGCGGTCCACATCCTGTCGAAGGCCTTGATACGATTGACGAGCCCCTTGGAGTAATCGAGCCGATCGACGCCGATGGCGAGTTTCTCGCCATTCAGGCTGCGGCGCAGCCGCGACACGTCCGGATGCGATATGGCCTTTGCAGCCTGACGCGCGAATTTTTCCACATCAATGCCGATCGGGAAAACCGCGATGCGCGTCGTGCCCTGCTTTGACGCGACAACGCCGTCATCGACGACAAGGCCAAGCGTGGAGGAGATATAGCTCGCGAAATTTTCGCAGTCGTCTTCGGTCTGGAACCCGATCAGGTCGTAGGCCAGCATGGCTTCCACCAGCTCGCGATGATGAGGAACGCCCTCGATGATGTCGCGGGCGGGCCATGGCGTATGCAGGAAGAAGCCCAACGGCTGCGTGACGCCGAGATCGCGTAATTCGGCTCCCAACGCCAGGAAGTGATAGTCCTGTATCCAGAACACAGTTTCCGGTTTACGGAATCGCATCAGCGCCCGCGCCATGAAGGCGTTGACTTCGCGATAAGACAGATAGTCGCCCTGCGATACGCGGATCAAATCCGCGCGCGAATGCAGCGCTGGCCACAGCGCCGAATTGGCGAAGCCCTCATAGTAACCGCCGTAATGCGCCGCCGGCAGATCCAGCATGGCGAGCGCGCCCGCGCCTAGCGCCTCGATTTCGGCAAATGGTTCCTTCTGGACGCCATCGCGAACGCGGCCACTGGAACCCACCCAAATCGCGCCTGATTTCTCTACGATCGGAAGCAAAGCCGCCGCCAAGCCGCCTGTAACGGGCTCGTTGGCTTTACCGCGTGTGATCCGATTTGAAACGACGACGAGGCTCACCGGGTTCCCCTCCTGATGGTTCGCTCGCGTGTTAACAACTATTCATCAATATGGTTCCTCATCACTTTTCCGATGAATTGAAACCGAATTCAGGCGATGCGACGTCGGGAATGGGTAACCCCGCGGCCAAATTCGTTCACGCACTGCTTGCGTGCGCGGAACCATCGTTTAGGCGGTCATCGCGCCGCCAAAGCTTTGCCATCGATAAGGCGCGCCAGCCAGCCGCGGACATCGCGCGGCTCGTCAAAATGACCCGCGACGCCCTGCGCGCGACGGCCGACTGAAAAAGCAAGTCCGCCAAGATCGGGCATCGCCGCGAACACCGATTCATCCGTGACGTCATCACCAATGAAAATCGGATAGCGGCCACGGAACGGGTCGTGACTCATCAGCTCGCGGACGCCGCTCGCTTTGTCAAAACCCGCTTGCTTGATTTCGCAGACGCATTTTCCGGGTAAAATCTCGATCGGTGCATTGGGCAGATCGGCCCGGATCAGCGACACAGCCTCGTAAATCGCTTTCTCGGCATGCGGCGCCAGCCGATAATGCAGCGCGAGCGAGTAGCCCTTGTCTTCCAGAAGAATGCCTGGACTGAGCCGCGCGATGGCGGCGAGACGGCCTTTCAGTTCCTTGTCCATCGGCGGGGCGTGCGTGGCGACTGCTTCGCTGTCGATCGAAAGCCGCATCTCCGCACCGTGACCTCCCACCGCCGGAAATCGTTCCGGCGCAAAGATCAGGTCGATGTCGTTGAGCGACCGCCCACTGACAAGGGCGAGCGCGCCTCCCGTGCGTTCGTGGAGCGCGTGCAGCGTCGCGGCCAACCCCGGCGGTACCCACACCTCGCGCGGTGTCCGCGCGAGATCAAGAAGCGTGCCGTCGATATCAAGCAGGATGGCGCAACGATCGAGACACTTCGCCAGCTTTTCCGCAATCAACTCCAGCGTAGCGCCTTCCGCCGGCCATCCCTCTTCCCGCTTGGGTAACACGCGATTGGCCAAACCTTCGTTCATCTCGTCACCCCACAGATGCCAGCGGTTGCGCGACCGATTCCAGCGTGCGCCGTTCGGCCGCGACCGCATACCGCCAGCCGACTGCGGCAGCCACCATCATCAACATCGCGCCAAACAGATAGCCCATAAAGACGCTGTCGCGCGAGCCGGTATCGATCAGCGCCCCGAACAGGACGGGACCCGCGATGCCCCCGACGCCGGTACCCACCGCGTAGAACAAGGCGATCGCCAACGCACGCACCTCCAATGGAAAATTCTCGCTGACCGTCAGATAGGCGGCGCTCGCGGCCGGAGAAGCAAAGAAGAAAATCACCATCCAGGCGATCGTCTGAGTCGTCGCGCTCAGCGCCCCGATGGCAAACAGATAACCGGAGAGCGCGAGCAGGATGCCGGAAGCGCCGTAGGTGAACGCGATCATCGGACGGCGGCCGAGCGTGTCGAACAAACGCCCGAGAACAAGCGGGCCCAGGAAATTTCCGGCCGCGAATGGAAGAATGTACCAGCCGACACCATCGGCGGGTATCCCGTAAAAATCGATCAGCACCAGCGCAAAGGTGAAGAAGATCGCGTTGTAGAAGAACGCCTGGGCAATCATCAGCACCAACCCGACCAGCGAACGCTGTCGATAAACCTTGAACAAGGTGTGCGCGACCTCCGACAGGGGCGTATGATCGCGCATGCGCAGCTTCAGTTTCGGCCACGCCGGCAGCGGCCTGTCCTGGTCATCCACAGGCGATTGATCCTGGGCATGCCCCGTCACCGATCTCTCGATATCGCGGATGATCGCATTGGCCTGATCGGGGTGACCGTGCGTGATCAACCACCGCGGACTCTCCGGAATCCACATCCGCATGACGAACACGACAAGGCCAAGAACTGCGCCGGTGAAGTAGGCGAGCCGCCAGCCCAGATCGACACCGAACCAGTTGGGATCAAGCCACACGATGGCGCTCGTCGCGCCGAGCGCAGCACCAATCCAGAAGCTGCCGTTAATGAGCAGGTCGATCCATCCGCGATAACGTGCCGGCACCAGTTCCTGGATGGTGGAATTGATCGCGGTGTATTCGCCCCCAATGCCGGCCCCGGTCAGAAACCGAAACACCGCGTAGCTCGCCACGCCCCACGACAACGCGGTAGCTGCAGTGGCGGCGAGGTAGAGCGCGAGCGTGATAAAGAACAACTTCTTGCGGCCGATGCGATCGGTCAGCCAGCCGAAACCCAAAGCCCCGAGCACCGCGCCGGCGAGATAGCAGCTGTTGGCAAAGCCGACCTCGAAGTTTGAAAAATGCATCGTCGGGCTTTGCTTCAGCGCGCCGGACAAGGCGCCCGCCAGCGTAACCTCCAACCCGTCAAGCACCCAGGTGATGCCAAGCGCCAGCACGACGCGGGTATGGAAGCCGCTCCAGTGCAACGCGTCGAGGCGGAAAGGGATGCTGGTCTCGACCACGGCACCGTCGACCGGTGGCGCAGCGTCCAAATTGCTTTGCCGTCGCTGCAAACCCATGGAGCTGAACCGATCAGGAATTGTCGGGAATGCGGAGGATCCTTTCCAGCGATCGGAAGGGCCACTAGCCAGGCATTAACGCCGATCCGGGTGCCAGAGTTCCCGCAATGCAGGGAAGAACCCATAGCTGCCCCACTCCCCGGCGCCAAGGTCGAGCTGAAAGCCGCAATTCGGCAGAGATTGGCGATGGCGCAACGCCGGCGCGCATCGCGTGGCGGCGTCAGGCGGCGCGAATATTCGACATAAAGCGGTTGAGCTCTTCGCGCAACCGCGCGCTTTCGGCAGACAGCGAACGCGCCGCTTCCAGAACGTTGGCCGATGCGGAGCCGGTTTCGGCGGCACCCCGGTTGACCTCCATGATGTTCACGGCGGCTTCGCCCGTCCCTTCGGCAACATTTTGCACGCTGCGTGCGATTTCCTGCGTGGCCGAGCTTTGCTCCTCAACTGCGCTCGCAATCGTCGAAGCGATGCTCGATATCTGACCAATGGTCCCGCCGATTTCCTTGATGGCAGCCACCGATTCCTGGGTGGCGCCTTGCATGCCCGCAATGTGGGTCGAAATCTCGTCGGTCGCTTTCGCAGTCTGGCTCGCCAGCGATTTCACTTCGGAAGCGACGACGGCAAAGCCCCGGCCGGCATCACCGGCGCGGGCCGCTTCGATGGTGGCGTTGAGCGCCAGAAGATTGGTCTGCTCCGCAATCGCGGTAATCAGTTTCACGACGTCGCCGATATCTTGCGCGGCGCGTGACAGTTTGCCGATACGCCCGTCGGTTTGCTGGGCTTGCAGCACGGCCGCTTCCGCGATCCGGTTGGATTCCTGAGCCTGCCTTCCGATCTCGTCGACGGACGCCGAGAGCTCCTCGGTCGCCGCCGCGATCGATTGCATATTGCTGGAGGCCTGCTCGGATGCGCCGGCCGCCTGTCCGGACAGATCCTGCGTCGTCTCCGCGGTGCGCGTCAAAGTCCCCGCGGACGCTTCGAGCTGAACGGCTGATGCCGAAACATTGGCGACGATGCTGCCGACGTTTGCCTCAAACTCGTCAGCAAAGCGGATGAGTTCGGTACGGCGTCCCGCCGCGGAGGCCTTGTTCTGGGCGTCGAGAGCAGCCGCATCGCGCTCGGCCTTCGCAACCGCCTGAATCTTGAATTCCTCGACCGCCGAAGCCATCTCGCCCAGTTCGTCCTTGCGGCCGAGACCCGGCAGCACGACTTCGAAATTGCCGCCGGCGAGTTCGCGCATCGCCTTGCACATCGCAATCATCGGCCGCGAGATTTGCCTCCCCAGAAGCAGGGCCAGCACCCCACCCAGCAGGAAGCCGCCGATTGCGAGCATCACGATGAGGCGTTGGGTCTCGGCGATGGTCGTACCGGATTCAGAATCCAGCCGCTGCTGATCCTCGAGCAGATCGGCCTTCATCTTGGTAGATATCTTGGAGATCACAGCCGTGGAATCGGCCATTTCGATCGAAAGTTCGTCGAGCTCTTTCGCATTATCGATCAGTTTGGTCAGCGCCTTGCGATACTCTTCGAGCTGATTGGAAGCCTCCTTGACAGCCTGCGCGATCTTCGTTTCTTCGGCGGGAATGGCCTGCAAAGCCGCATCGACAAACTTAAGACGCGCCATGGCGCTGGCAGCCACGGACTGATCGGAATTGACGATGAAGGTACTGGCAAGCGCCGCAGCGGTCTGGAACAGCGCCGCCACCTTCTTGGACGCCAGCGTGATCGCCGCAAGTGCGGAGTCGTCGTCTACCCCGCTTGGCAGATCGTCGAGTTTATAGCGCAGCAAGTTACCGCTTCGCATCAACTGGTTTTGGCTGACAAGCTCGCTGTCGTGTTTGTTCTTCACGACGTCTGCAAAGATTTTCGTGAATGAGTGAAATTCCATGCTCAAGCTTGAGATATTCTTGGTGCGTTCCTTGTTGTTCGTATCTGTATTCTTCATCGACTGATTGATCGCATCGTTCAACGTGGCTTCGGCCACGAGCGCGGCCTTGGCATCGTCTTCCTTGCCGGTCACCACGTAATACTTGACCAGCGAACGATAGGAGATCAGTTCACGGTCGATATTCTGGGCCAGATCGGACTCCGACACGCTCGCCCGATAAGCGGCGACGCCATTCGAAACACGCCCGAACCCCAGATAGGCGAAACCCATGCTGACGGCGGTAATGGCAAGTACAAAGGCAAAGCCAAGGCTGATTTTGCCGCGAAATCGCAAGGTGGGAAACACCGACGACGCCGATTGCGGCCCGACACGTTTGAAAAACCCCACCTCGGACCCCTGCTTCTATTGAAATCGCGGCCACCCCGCTAAAGCATGGGCGTCCGATATCAAAAACCTAGAATAGAATGAATAAGAGGTCGTAAACTGGAGACGTGCTGTGCCGCCGGTTGCAACGCAACTGCGAGCCGTTTTCAACGGGATCGACGGTGCCATTGTATGCAAAGCGGCCAATCTGCTCGCGGCTTGTTGACGGGTCTTGAGGATTTGGCGGACTATCGCTTGGCCATATGGAAAAACAAAATGCCCAGCACGCCGGCTCCGCAGACATCGACGAATACGGTCTTATCAAACACGGCTTCGGGCCCGCTGACCGGCTTCCGCATCGTCGAATTTGCCGGCATCGGACCCGGACCATTCGCCTGTATGATGCTGGCTGATATGGGCGCGGAAGTGATCACGCTCGATCGCCCCGGCGCCCGGAAGAACCAGAAATCGGCGGCCGGGCGCGGACGCAAGGTCGTCGAGATCGACCTCAAGAACAGGGCCGCACTCGGCGATGTGCTCGATCTGCTGGAACATGCCGACGCGCTGATCGAAGGCTTTCGACCGGGCGTGATGGAGCGTCTCGGGCTCGGCCCCGACGCGCTGCTGGCGCGAAATCCGCGGCTGGTTTACGGCCGCATGACCGGATGGGGACAGGATGGGCCATTGGCCCAGGCCGCTGGCCACGACATCAACTACATCTCGGTCACTGGCGCATTGGCCGCGATCGGGCCGGCCGAAAAACCGGTCCTGCCGCTCAACCTCGTCGGCGACTTCGGCGGCGGCGCACTTTATCTTGTGGTCGGCGTACTCGCCGCCTTGCTCGAGGCAAGCAAGTCCGGCCACGGCCAGGTGGTCGATGCCGCGATGTGCGACGGCGCCGCCTCGCTGATGTCGATGTTTTTCGATCTAACGGCTGCCGGCCGCTGGACGGAGGGGCGGGAAAACAACCTGCTCGACGGCGGCGCGCATTTCTATGGCGTTTATGAGTGCGCCTGCGGCAACTTCATTTCGATCGGTTCGATCGAGCCACAGTTCTATGCGCTGCTGCGCCAACTTGCAGATCTGTCGGATCAAGCATTCGAAGCCCAGATGGAGCGCGAAGCCTGGCCTTCGCTGAAGCAAAAACTGACCGAGATATTCAAGACCAAAACCCGCGACGAGTGGTGCCGGATCATGGAAGGCACCGACGTCTGTTTCGCGCCCGTGCTCACGCTCACCGAAGCGCCGCTGCATCCTCACATGGCAGCCCGAAAGACTTTCGTGAAACGCCACGGCGTCACACAGCCAGCGCCGGCGCCGCGATTCTCGCGCACGCCTTCGACAATCCGCGAGCCGGCACAGGCTGAGATCACGGACCTTATCCGCGAGTGGAAAGATTCCCCCTCTCGGTAAGATCGCCGAAGTTTTGAAAACGCCCGGTTTTTCGCGAGACTTGTCCGGAATCGAGGGAAATTCGTCATTCGAAACGTTCGCCCGGTTTGCGATGATCCCCCCTCACGTCGCGGAGGTAGACGATCATGGCGCTGCAACTTCGGCCGAACTGCGAATATTGCGACAGGGATCTGCCGCCGCATTCAACGGAAGCGCGGATATGCAGCTACGAATGCACCTTCTGTGCGAACTGCGTGGCCGACAAGCTCGACAATGTATGCCCGAATTGCGGCGGCGGATTTGCACCACGGCCGATCCGTCCCGCGCGGGAATGGCGGCCGGGCATATCGGTCGCCAAGCATCCACCATCCGACAAACGCGTACATCTCAAATATGCCCTGGATGATGTCACGGCACATTCGCAACGGGTTCGGGACATCCCGCCGGAGGGGCGATGAGTCCGCATTGTCATTCCGGGATGGTGCGCCAGCACCAGACCCGAAATCTCGAGATTCTCCGATGTGCAATTGCACATCGTAGTTCGATGCTTCGCATCGCCCCGGAATGACGGCGTGCCGTCACTCCGCCGGCAGAATCGTTCCTTCCACCTCGCCAAAGCCGACGCGATAGCCGTCGCCCCGGCACCAGCCGCGCATGGCAAGCGAATCCCCATCCTCCAGAAAAGTCCGGGTCACGCCGTCCGCAAGCTCGAATGGCTCGGATCCATTCCAGGAAATCTCGAGCAGACTGCCGCGCTGATTTTTCTCGGGCCCGGAGATCGTGCCGCTCCCCAGGAGATCGCCGACATTCATGGCGCAACCGGAAGAGGCGTGGTGCAGCAATTGCTGTACGGACGACCAGTACATGTATTTGAAATTGGTCCGGCAGATACGCGCATCTTTGTTCATCGACGCCGCGCGCAGACCGACCTCAAGTTCGATGTCGTAATTGTTGGGTTGCACCTGCCGCAAATAGCGTAATGGCACCGGATCCTGCTTCGGCCCGTGACGCCGAAATGGCTCCAGTGCCGCTGATGTCACCACCCACGGACTGATCGAGGTCGCGAACGCCTTGCCCTGGAAGGGTCCGAGCGGGACATATTCCCATTGCTGGATATCGCGCGCACTCCAGTCGTTCAGCAGCACAAAGCCGAAAATCATCTCTTCGGCGCGGGCCTCGTCAAGCACCTCGCCCATCGGCGAGGATTGTCCGATCACAGCGCCCATCTCGAGTTCGAAATCGAGCCGCTTGGAGGCGCCAAAGCTTGGAAGTTCGACATTGGGAGGTTTCAGCTGACCACGCGGACGCCGCACCTTGGTGCCGGAAACGACAATCGTTGAAGCCCGGCCGTTATAACCAATCGGCATATGCAGCCAGTTCGGTTGAAGTGCGTTGTCCTTGCCGCGAAACATGATCCCGACATTACTGGCATGCTCTTTCGAAGCGTAGAAATCCGTATAGCCGGAAACTGTGATCGGCAGATGCGGCTTGGCCTCTGCCATCGACACCAGCGCGCGACGGCGCAGTTCTTCGTTATCGCGCAGTTCGGGATTGTCGTGGCGCAAGAGCTCGCTGATCCGCATGCGCGTCGCCGCCCAGACCTTCGGTCCCAGCGCCATGAATGGATTGAGCGAGGGCGCCGAGAACACGCCGAGCGGACCGACATCAAGCCGGCAATCCTGCTCAAGCTCCCAGAGATCGAGCATATAGTCACCGATCGCGACACCCACACGTGGCGCTGGCAGGGCTGCCGTCGAGAACACGCCATAGGGCAAATTCTGGATCGGGAAATCCGATTCAGGGTCGACCGGAATAAAAGAGCGAAGCGCGGGGTCGTTGGGGTGGGACACGGCCTTGCCCTTATGGCTTGTTCGGATCAAAACGTTTTTCCAGTCCCTTCCAGCAATCCGCATAATCGTCTTGCAGTGTCGAAGACTGTGCCGCATGCGCGGTGACGCGCTGCGGAAACCGTGTCTCGAACATGAAGGCCATCGTGCCCGTCAGCTTGACCGGCTTGAGTTCCGAGTTGCTGGCGTGATTGAAAGCCTCGCGGTCGGGGCCATGGGGCAACATCATGTTGTGCAGGCTGATGCCGCCGGGGGTAAAGCCCTGCGGCTTCGCGTCATAGACGCCGTAGATCAGCCCCATGAACTCCGACATGATGTTCATGTGATACCAGGGCGGGCGGAAGGTGTTTTCGGCCACCGCCCAGCGCTCCGGGAAAATCACGAAGTCGATGTTCGCGGTGCCGGCCGTTTCCGACGGCGAGGTCAATACGGTGAAGATCGAGGGATCGGGATGGTCGAAGCCGATGGCGCCGACCGGCGAAAAGCTCCGCAAGTCGTATTTATAGGGCGCGTAATTGCCATGCCATGCCACCACATCGATTGGGGAATGCGGCAATCTCGTTACGAACAGCGCGCCGCCCCATTTCACGAATAATTCCGTCGGCGTGTCCTTGTCCTCATAGCTTGCGACCGGCGTGAGAAAATCGCGTGCGTTGGCGAGGCAATTGGCGCCGATCGGCCCGCGCTCCGGCAGCGTGAAAGCGCCGCCGTAATTCTCGCAAATATAACCCCGCGCGGGACCGCCGATGAGTTCGACGCGGAACTTAACCCCGCGCGGAATGACGGCGATCTCGCCGGGCTCCGCATCGATCCGTCCGAACTCCGTGACGAAACGTAAATCGCCTTGCTGCGGCACGAACAGCATTTCGCCATCGGCATTGTAGAAGACCTGATCGACCATGGATTTGGTGATGAGGAACACATGCGCGGCCATGCCGGCCTGCGTACCGGCATCGCCTGCGGTCGTCACCGTCTGCACGCCTTGCAGAAAGGTCATCTCGGTCTTCGGGATCGGCGCCGGGTCCCAGCGCAACTGGCCGATCGCCATGTCCTGCTCGTGGCAGGGCGCGGTGCGCCATAGTCCGGCGTCGACCTTGTCGAAGCGGCCGGAATGCCTGACCGAGGGGCGAATTCGATAGAGCCAGGAGCGTTCGTTGCTGCCGCGCGGCGCTGTGAAAGGCGATCCGGACAATTGCTCGGCATAGAGCCCGTAGGCGCAGCGCTGCGGCGAATTACGCCCGATCGGCAACGCGCCGGGCAGCGCCTCGGTCTCGAAACTGTTGCCGAAGCCGGACATATAGCCCGGCGAGATATTGGCCGAACCGCGGTTGATGGCGTCGGGTGATGTATTGATGTTCATCACGATCCTCCTTGCAAGGAAGCCCACATTTCCCGGTCACGCTTGTCGGTCCAGATCACGGGATCGTCGATCCCGGAAGCTTCATCAAAGGCGCGTGAGACATTGAACGGCAGGCAGTGCTCATAAATGGCGAAGCTCGAAAACTTGGGATCCATCACCTCGCGCGCCGCCGCCATCGTGTCCTTGAGATTGCGACCCTTGGCGACGGCCGCTTCAGCGGCACCATAAAGCGTCGTGACGAAATCACGCGTCATCGCAATCGCGTCGCGCCCCGTGGCCAATCCCTTGAGCGCATCGCCGCGGCCCGGCGCGATCGCTCGGGGATTGAAGGCGCGGATCTCGTTCAGCGTCGACGGCCACTCCCGCAAATGCGCATCGCCGCAGTAGCAGGCCGAGTGATATTCAATGAGATCACCGGAGAACATCACTTCCGCATCGGGCACCCAGGCGACGATATCGCCCGAGGTATGCCCGGCGCCGAGTTGCATCAAGCGCACCTCGCGTTTTCCCAGATAGATCGACATCTCGCCTTCGAAGGTCAGCGTCGGCCAGGTCAGGCCAGGGATGCTTTGCGCGTCCTGAAACAGGCGCGGAAAGCGGCCATATTCGGAATCCCAATCCTGCTGGCCGCGTTCCTCGACCAGCCGATAGGTTTCCTGCGAGGCGATCACGGCCTGCGCCTTGTAGGCTGATGCGCCAAGCACACGCACCGCGTGATAGTGCGACAGCACGACATATTTGATCGGCTTGTCGGTTACGTTGCGAACGCGCTCGATCACCTTGTTGGCCATCGCCGGCGTTGCCTGCGCGTCGAACACCAGACAGCCATCCTCGCCGACGATAACAGCCGAGTTGGGATCGCCCTCCGCGGTAAAGGCATAGAGGTCAGTACCGATCTCCGAGAAGGTGACTTTCTTCTCGGCCATATCCGTGGTGGACGCGAAACCCTTGGTCATCGATTTCATTCCCTCTTCATTATTATTGTTGTTGTTGCTGCTGCTGTTGTTGCTGGTTCGCCTCCAGCATCCGCCGTTTCGCCAGAGCGATTGCCTCGCCCAGCAGTTCAAGATCGCCGATATGGTTGGCGAGAATGAGAACCAGTGCGGCGTCAAGATCGGCGCTCGCCTCATCGCTTAGTCCGCGATGGGCTTCGACGATGGCGCGAAAGGCATCGTCCGGTCTTTCAAAGTTCGAGCGGGTTTGTAACGCCATAGATCCCTCAACTGTCAGCCGCCTCAATTGTTGCCTGATGCGCGCGCCAGCGCGGCCTCGATGGCGCTGCGCGTCGGATGACGAAAACGCGCCGCGATATAACCGTCCGGCCGGAGCAGATAGGCGGATCCAGGTTCCGCATCGTAACGTGTAGCCGCGAGCCCGGCAGGGTCGGAAAATTCACCTGTGCCGATCGAGATCACCGGGACATCATCGGGGCAGTCGATTGCCACGCCATTTGCGAATGCGATAATCGTAAAGCGCCTGCCGCATCTCGAGAATGCGTCGGTCAGATAGGCGGCCTCGCCAGCAGGGCCCGTAACGGGCGCATCCATCATCGAGGCGCCGGGACGTGGGCCCCCGCGCCATGCCCCGCCATCAGATGTCGACAGCGGCGTTTGGTAGGTCGAGGGCACCGACAACCGGCCGCCATTGACCATGCGCTTGCCGAATTCCGTTTCCTTGGCCAGCAGCAGCACGGCCTTGCGCAACCGCGCCTCCTGGCGTGTGGCAGGCGCCATGAAATCGGTCGATCGGGTGGATTCGCGAATGTTCTCATCGGCAGCCGCACTGCGTTCGATATGATAGCTCTCCAGTAGAGTTTCCCGAGACGTCTTGCGCAGCACACGGTCGAGCTTCCAGGCCAGATTTTCCGCATCCTCCAGACCGGAATTGGCGCCCCGCGCGCCGAAGGGGGAGACCTGATGCGCGGCATCGCCGGCGAACAACACGCGGCCATGGATGAAGCGCGCCATGCGGCGGCACTGGAATTTGTAAAGCGAGATCCATTCGAAATCGAACTGGTTATGGCCGAGCATGCGCGCGATTCGCGGTCGCACATTTTCCGGCTGCTTTTCGACCGCGGGATCCGCGCTGCGATCAAGTTGAAGATCGATACGCCAGATGTCGTCGGGCTGCTTGTGCAACAGCGCCGAACGGCCGGCGTGAAACGGAGGGTCGAACCAGAACCAGCGCTCGGTGGGAAATTCGGCCGTCATCCTGACATCGGCAATCAGGAACTGATCCTCGAACACCTGTCCGGAAAATTCTGCACCCACCATGTGCCGCAACGTCGAGCGCGCGCCGTCGCAGGCCACGACATAATTTGCGCCGATCCGATAGGGTCCGTCAGGCGTCTCGACGGTGACGATCACATGGTCGTTGCGCTGTTCCAGCCCAACCGCCTTGTTGCGCCAGCGTAAGGAAATACCCGGCAATTCCAGTACCCGATCGACCAGATAAGCTTCGGCATAGAACTGCTGAAGATTAATGAATGCCGGCCGCTTGTGTCCTTCCTCCGGCAACAGATCGAATTGATAGAGCAACGAGGCCCCGTGGAAAATTTTCCCGACCTGCCAGACCACGCCTTTGTCGACCATGCGCTGGCCGACGCCGAGCCGGTCCCAGAATTCAAGCGAACGTTTCGAAAAGCAGATCGCGCGCGAGCCTTCACCGATGCGGTCGGCGTCGTCGAGCAACACGACCGGTTGCCCGCGCTGGGCCAGATCGATGGCGAGCGATAGTCCGACCGGACCCGCACCGACCACCACGACGGGATACGCGGCCATTTCGGCGCCACCGCGGTCCTGATCGGCGTGGCGGTGGTAGCCGAAGCGGGTCTTGGCCTGGGTCTCGGATTGGAGTTTGGCCTGTACCATCTGTCTTAAGCTTTCGCTCTTGAGCTCTGGCCAACGGAGGCTGGATTTGCTAAATTAGTTTCACTTGCAACTATTCTAAACCCGCCGCCGACCTGGCGCAACCCGCAATCGGAGCCCTTTTGGCAAAGACCGCCCTCGATTTGTTCCGCTTCATGCCGTTCCGCCTCAACCGCCTCGCGGCTGAGGTCAGCGACGCCTTGTCGGTCGAATACCGGGAGCGCTATGGCCTGGACATTCCGGAATGGCGTGTGCTGGCGACGCTAGGCTTTCGCGAAGGCGCATGCACCGCTCAATATATTTCTCAATGCACCCGCACGCACAAATCGACCATCAGCCGGGCGGTGACCACGCTGATGCGGCGGAAGATCGTCGAGCGCGTCGCCAATGAAAGCGACCGTCGCGAATTTGCCCTTCAACTCACATCCAGGGGCCGCACGCTCTACGAGGAATTGATTCCACGGTTACTCCGCAAGGAACAGCAAATTCTCTCCTGCCTGTCGGCGCGGGAGCGCAAGGATTTCGCAGGCCTGCTGGGCAAGATCGAACGCAGCCTCGCTCTCGTACAAACGAGCGAGCAGGCGGCCGCGAAGCAGGCATATTAATCGACCGCAACACGGCCGCACTTTGCTACTTCACGAAAGAACGCTTTGGCGCCTGATGCAGCGCGAAGGCGTCAACCTTGTCGCCGGCGCGCGGGTAGAGTTCGGCGACCAGCGGGTCGTGACCGGGAATGACGCGATCGGGATGGCCGGCCAGGCGTTCAACGGTTTCCCAGCCCGCGCACATGTCGCCGATATTGTAGACGATCGGAAACGGGCTGCGGCGATGAATGTTGCCGTAGAAATGCGCCGCGTCTGACGCCAGCACGACAGGACCCCGCGCGGTCGTAACCCGCACCACCTGCAATCCGTCGGAGTGGCCGCCGACATGATGCACCGTGACGCCCGGAGCAACTTCGCCCTCACCGGCGTGAAAGGTGACGCGTTCGCCGTAGATATGTCGCACCATCAACGTCACATGTTCGACCGAAAATGGATGGCGCAGATGGCCAAAGCACATGCAGCGCCCGGTGGCGTAACTCATCTCGCGGTCCTGGACGTGAAACCGGGCGTTCGGAAACAGATCGAGGTTGCCGGCGTGATCGTAATGCATATGGGTCACGATCACGTCCTTGATGTCATCGGCGCGAACCCCAAAGCGCGCCAGCGCCTCCACCGGATTGAGCGTGAGCTTGCGGCTTCGCGAACTGGCCTCTTCCGCGTTGAAGCCCGTATCAACGAGGATTTTGCGGCCGCCGCCCTGGATCAACCACACAAAATAATCGAGGTCGGACGCCGCGGTCTCGTGCGGGTCGGGCGTGATGTAATTCATGTGAGGGGTGCGCGGCGACATCGTCGCATAACGGAGCGCATGGACTTCGTAGGTCGTTTCCATCGGTTCAGCTTCTTTTATGTTTGGCCGAGCCGCAGCAAGCCACCGCGCTGTCAAAAGGTCAAACCCTGCCCCATTCATGCCGGCCACATGAAAATGCCGGTCATCTTCAATATGTCGCAGTAACGACACCTGTGACTGTTCCGGCGTGCCCGGCAGCCCGGTTCGACAAGCTGGACCGGTCCAGTGCCCCGCCATCGCACGTGCACCGATGCGCGGCTATTTGTCGGCGCGGGAGATGGTCGATTCCGCTTGAGGGCGCGGTTTGATCATGCAATTTTCGTGGGCTAAGGTCGGTTTGGCGCGAGCCAATGGAATAGCTGTTGCTGATTGAACCGATAAAGAAATTGGCTGGACGAAAGCATCATGAGTATCCGCCTTCCACTGCTGGCTCTGTTGGTGTTTTCGCTCACACCGATTTTTCCCTTGGCCGCCATCGCCGCGGACCGGTTTGCGCTCGTCATCGGCAACGCGAAATATCCGGACGCGGATGCGCCATTGAAAGAGCCGATCAATGATGCGCGCAGCATCGCCGACGAACTCAAGCGGGACGGATTCACCGTCGAGATCGGCGAGAATCTGACCGGCGACGGCATGCGCAAGGCCTTTGAGCGGCTGTACGGCCATATCAAGCCGGGCAGCGTCGCGCTGATCTTCTTCAGCGGTTACGGCATCCAATCCAATCGCCAAAGCTTCATGATTCCAGTCGATGCCCAGATATGGACCGAAGCAGACGTCCGGCGCGACGGATTCAGCCTCGAGACGGTACTGGGTGAAGTCAACAACCGAGGCGCGGGTGTCAAAATCGCGCTCATTGATGCTTCCCGGCGCAATCCGTACGAGCGCCGCTTTCGCAGCTTCTCGGCCGGTCTCGCACCCGTTATTGCGCCCAACGGAACGCTGGCGATGTATTCCGCGGCGCTCAGCTCGGTCATGTCCGACAACGGCACAGATCACAGCCTGTTTGTTCAGGAGTTACTCAAGGAAATTCGCGTTGCCGACCTGATGGCCGAAGAGACGCTCAATCGCACCCGCGTCGGCGTGACCCGCGCCTCGCGCAGCGAGCAGGTACCCTGGATTTCGTCTTCGTTGGCGGAAGACTTCTCGTTCATTCCGGGCGCACGGCCGGCGGTGCCTCCTCCTCCGCAAACGCCGCCGCCATCCCCGCCGCCAAAGGCCGAGGCGCCGGTGCAGTCAGCAGAGAAGCCCGTGGTCGCCGATCTTCCGAGCAACGATCAACCACCCTCGTCCTCGCTGGCAGATGACCCGACGATCAAAAGCCTGACGGCCAAGCTCGTGGAAAATCCCGACGATGCCGGCTCCCTGTATCGCCGCGGGCAAGTTTATGCCAGCAAGGGCGCCTACGACCTCGCGATCAAGGATTTCGGCGACACGATCCGAATCAACCCGAAAGATGTCGAGGCCTACAACAACCGGTGCTGGACCCGAACCGTGATCGGCGAATTGCAGTCCGCGCTGCGGGACTGCAACGAGGCGCTACGGCTGCGGCCGAACTTCGTCGACGCCCTCGATAGTCGCGGGCTCGTCAACCTGAAAAGCGGATTGAACAAGAACGCGATCGCCGATTTTGACGCCGCCCTCAGGATCGATCCGCGGCTGACCTCCTCACTGTATGGACGCGGCCTGGCAAGGCAGCGTAGCGGCGCTATTTCGGACGGCGAAGTGGACATCAACAACGCAAAGGCCATGGACCCGAATATTGTCAAGGAATTTGCAAACTACGGTATACGCTAAGCCGCTTCTGCCGACGCGCTTTTTCTTGAAGCTCCCGCGGACGGAGCCATTCGAGGACCGGCCATGTCAACGAATTCATCGAGGAGAGTCTTTTCATTCGTTCCGGCAAAGGAGCGCCGAACCCGGTCATGAATCTTTCCCATTACCTCAAGCCAGCGCTGGCGGCTGTATTTTTCATTTTCCTCGCGGCCGGCTGGTACTGGTTCGAGCACCGCTCGCGTCCCGAAGACAAGGAAACGACAAGCAATGCGCTTGTGGTCGTCACGAAATCCGTCGATGCCTGTTTCTCCGATCTGGTGCGGGTGACGGGATTTGCGGTGCCGCTGCGCGAAGCGGTGGTATCGGCCGATCAAGAGGGTTCGAAGGTCACGGATGTGCTCGTCCGGGAAGGCGAGAGTGTCACCGAGAACCAGGAGTTGGCGCGGCTCACCCCGCCGCCGGCGCAAGCGGGCGGCGCGCGCAATACGATTTCGCTGCGTGCGCCGGCCGCAGGCCTCGTCACCCAGGTCAACACCATCGTCGGCGCCCCCGCCTCGCCCCAGGCCGGGCCGATGTTCCGCATTGCCGTCAATAACGAGATCGACCTCGACGCCGAGGTGCCCGCGGTCCACATGATGAAGCTGAGCCCGGGCGTTACCGCGCGGATCAGCAGGGATAACAGCCCTGATATCGTCGGACGCGTGCGGCTGGTGTTGCCGCAGATCGATCGCAACACCCAACTCGGCCATGTCCGGATTACGCTGAGCGGCAATCCGGCCATCAAGATCGGCATGTTCGCCCAGGCCAGCATCAACGCCAAGCAGAGTTGCGGGGTTTCGATTCCACGTACCGCCATCGATCACCTCACGGTGCAGGTGGTGAAAGACAATACCGTGGAGACGCGGCACGTTCGGGTTGGGCTGGTGTCCGACACGTCGACGGAAATCCTGGAGGGCCTTAAAATCGATGAGATCGTCGTCGCCGACGCCGGTTCGTCATTGCATGACGGCGACCGGATCAAGACGGTATTCGCCGATGAACTGGATCGGACGCAGGTACGCTGATGGCACTCAATATCTCGGCATGGTCGATCCGGCATCCGCTTCCTTCGGTCGTTTTTTCGATCATCCTGCTTGTGCTCGGGTGGGTCAGCTTTACCAAGCTGGCGGTGACACGGCTGCCGAGCGCCGATATTCCGGTGATTTCCGTGGCGGTCTCGCAGTTCGGCGCGGCGCCTGCCGAGCTTGAATCGCAGGTCACCAAGACCATCGAAGACGGCGTGTCGGGCGTCGAGGGTGTGCGGCATATTTCATCCTCGATCACGGACGGGCTGTCGGTGACGACGATCCAGTTCGCGCTGGAAACCAATACCGACCGCGCGCTGAACGACGTCAAGGACGCGGTCACGCGCGTGCGCGCCAACCTGCCACAGAACGTCAACGAACCGTTGATCCAGCGCGTCGATGTCATCGGGTTGCCGATCGTCACCTATGCGGCGATTTCGCCCGGCAAGACGCCGGAGCAACTGTCCTATTTCGTGGACGATGTGGTCAAACGTGCGCTGCAAGGCGTGCGCAACGTCGCCCAGGTCGAACGAATCGGCGGCGTCGAGCGCGAGATTCTGGTCTCGCTCGATCCCGATCGCCTGCAAGCCGCGGGCCTGACCGCCGTCGACGTCTCTCATCGCCTGCGCGGCACCAACGTCGATCTCGCCGGCGGGCGCGCCGAAATCGGCAAGAACGACCAGGCGATCCGCACGCTCGCCGGCGCCAAGACCCTTAACGAACTTGCCGGAACCATGATCAGCCTGCCGTCCGGCGGTGAAGTCAGGCTGGACGATCTCGGGACTGTCACCGACACCATCGCCGACCGCCGGACATTTGCCCGCTTCAACGGCGAGCCGGTGGTGGCGCTCGGCATCAAGCGTTCCAAGGGCGCGAGCGACGTGGTGGTCGCGGCTGCCGTGCAGAAGCGCATCGACGCCTTGAAAATTGCCCACCCCGAAGTGGACCTCAAGCTGATCGACACCTCGGTCGAGTTCACCAAGGGCAATTACGAGGCGGCAATCTCGACCCTGTTCGAGGGCGCGATCCTGGCCGTCGTCATCGTGCTGCTGTTTTTGCGCGACATCCGCGCCACCATCATCGCCGCGATCTCGTTGCCGCTGTCGATCTTCCCGGCGTTCTGGGCGATGGATATTCTCGGCTTCTCGCTCAACCTTGTCAGCTTCCTCGCCATCACGTTGTCGACCGGCATCCTTGTCGACGATGCCATCGTCGAAATCGAAAACATCGTGCGCCACATGCGGATGGGAAAATCGCCCTACCGCGCCGCGCTTGAAGCCGCGGACGAGATCGGGCTTGCCGTGATCGCGATCTCGCTGACGATCATCGCGATTTTCGCGCCTGCGAGCTTCATGTCGGGAATCGCCGGACAATTTTTCAAGCAATTCGGCATCACGGTTTCGGTGCAGGTGTTCTTCTCGCTGCTGGCCGCACGTTTCGTCACGCCGGTGCTGGCCGCCTATTTCCTCAAGGATCACGCGCACGACGATCCGCCGCCCGGCCGTCTGATGCTGGCCTATACGCGGCTCGTGACGTGGTCGGTCAAGCACCACCTCATCACCGTGCTGATCGGCTTCGGCATCTTTGCTGCCTCGATCTGGAGCATCACGCTGTTGCCGCAAGGCTTCCTGCCGGCGCAGGACACCGCGCGCTCGCTGCTCGCCATGGAGCTGCCGCCCGGCTCGCAGCTCGCCTACACCGAGAAAGTCACGGAGCAAATCGTCGCGCGCCTGCGCAAGCGCCCCGAAGTGCGAAGCGTATTCGTCGACGGAGGCCGGATCCCGCCGGGCACCATTGAAGTCCGCCGTGCGGCGCTGATCATCAACTACACGCCGAAGACCGAACGCAAGATCACCCAGCGCGAGCTCGAGCTTTCGATCGGCCAGGAACTCGAAAACGTTCCCGATATCCGGTTCTGGTTCCTCGACGAAAACGGACTGCGGGCGATCTCGCTCGTCGTCACCGGCGCGGACAGCAACATCGTCAACAATGTTGCGAGCGAACTCGCCAACCAGATGAAGCGGATTCCACTGATCGCCAACGTGATTTCCGAAACCTCGCTCGACCGGCCGGAACTTCGCATCCAGCCGCGCGCGGACCTGGCCGCCCGGCTCGGGGTTTCCACCGAAAGCCTGTCGGAAACCATTCGCGTCGCCACCATCGGCGACGTCGGCCCGGCACTCGCGAAGTTCGACGCCGGCGATCGCCAGGTGCCGATCCGGGTGCAACTGGAGGACACTGCGCGCGGCGACGTGCAGACTCTCGAACAATTGCGGGTTCCACTCGGCGGCGGGCGGGGCGGCGTGCCGCTGTCGGTGGTCGCCGACATCAAGCTCGACCAGGGGCCGACCAGCATCAACCGCTACGACCGCGAACGGCAGGCGACGGTCGCCGCTGATCTCGTCGGCACGGCCGCGCTCGGTGACGCGACCAGGAAGATCAACGAACTGCCGGTCATGAAGAGCCTGCCGAAGGGCGTCACCGTCAATCCTTCCGGCGATGCCGAAAGCCTCAACGAATTGTCCGCGGGCTTTGCCACCGCCATCACTGCGGGCCTGATGATGGTTTATGCGGTGCTGGTGCTGCTGTTCGGCACCTTCCTGCAACCGATCACGATTCTGTTTTCGCTGCCGTTGTCGATCGGTGGCGCGATCGTAGCCCTGCTGCTCACCGGCAAACAGCTCACGACGCCGGTGTGGATCGGCATTCTGATGCTGATGGGCATTGTCACCAAGAACGCCATCATGCTGGTGGAATTCGCGGTGGAATCCATGCGCGAGGGCAAGACCCGCGAATACGCCATCATCGATGCCGGCATGAAGCGCGCGCGTCCCATCGTGATGACCACGATCGCGATGGCCGCCGGCATGATGCCTTCCGCCTTGGCGTTCGGCGCCGGCGGCGAATTCCGCTCGCCGATGGCGCTGGCCGTGATCGGCGGCCTGGTGTTTTCGACCATCCTGTCGCTGGTGTTCGTGCCCGCGATGTTCATGATGATGGACGACGTCGGCAACCTGATCTGGCGTTTCGCAAGGCAACTGATCACCGCGAACAAGGCGGACGACGAGCCCGACGATCACAAGCCGCCGCCGGGTATCCTCCATTCGCCGGCGGCGGAGTGACGCTTCTCCCCAAGCACGATCTGAATTTTCAAATAGCCACTTTTGGACATACGTCCGCGCCTTCCGCGGCGGATCACGCCCGGACTGTGCGAAAACCTTGGACCCTCGGGAAAACAGAGGGCGTGGGGAATGCCGGGTGCCCGTTGCACCCGCAGCCTCGCGTGGAAGAAGATAGAAACCACACGAGTTAGTCACCGCGAGGACAACCGGTTTCACCCGGCATTCCCGCACGCGAATGGTTTAACGGCTTATAGCGCGCTCTCCCTGGTGATCGGCTTTCTTGCCACCATCGCAGGTGCGATGCGTCAGCATCGTCACCCACTTGACATCAGCGTCGAGATGTCAGGACCACACGACTTCGCCGTCCGCTTCAGTTGCGCCCGTCTTGCGCAACTGAGGCGTCCACCGCATCCCGCACCCAACGTCCGTGACGATCGCGAAACGCCCCTTGTGTGAGGCGGGACGAAATCGGCTCTACCCCTGCTTCTACCAACGTGAAAAGCGGAATATTTTTTACGGAGGGGATGGACAGGGTTTTGCAGGAATTGCCCGACGGGCAAATCAGTGCCTAAGCGCCCTGCGAGCTTTGCGCCGCTCACCCTCTTGCGATATGAGTTATAGAGTGGTACATCATCTCATATGGAGTTGCGGGATGATTCTGAGCTTCCGGGATGGCTGGTTGCGCGAGTTCTTCGTTGACGACATCCGATCCAAGAAAATCCCGTCCGATCTGGAAGATCGTCTGTTCCGCAAAATCCAGATGATTGACGATGCGACAACCGACCGCGACCTGAGATCACCGCCCAGCAACCATTTTGAAAAGCTGCGAGGCAATCTTGACGGCCTCCATTCGATCCGCGTCAACAAGCGATGGCGGCTGGTTTTTCGATGGGATAGCGGCAGGGGAGAGGCGAAAGACGTTTATCTGGACGATCACAGCTACATGTGAGGCAAGCCATGTTGATGACAAAGCGCAAACCGGCAACGATCGGCGAGATTCTGGTCGAGGAATTCATGAAACCGATCGGCCTGACGCAGGGCGCGCTGGCTGACGCCATGGGCGTGCAACGCAAACATGTCAATGAGCTGTGCAATGATCGTCGCAATGTAACCGCGGCAACAGCTCTCATCCTCGCCCGCGTGTTCGGCAATAGCCCGGATTTCTGGCTCAATGTGCAGCGGCGAAGTGACCTATGGGAAGCGATGAATTCACCGCGCGAGCGGAAGCGGATAGAACGCGCGCGACGTCTGACCGCTGCGGCATGAACCCCGCCTGGCAGTTTCCAACCTTGGATAAAACTAATTTTGCCAACTCAGTCCGATTGATCTTCTATCTCGCGCCTGAGCTCGTCCAGTCGCTTGCCTTGGTAGGTCCAGGCCCAAGGTCCCGACACCGACGGCCAATCATCCCCAAGGGCTATGTGGGCTTGAAGGGCAGCGTCCGATAGTGAGGTTACATCCCCGCGATAGCTTACTTGATTTCCTTCATCGATGGTCGTGCAAACCATGGTGGGGTCCTTGTAGAGCTGGAGCTCAGTACCCGGCTTAATACCAATCATCGAAAGCCTGAATTTGCCTCGTCGCTTTGCTGCCTCGACTTCAGCCTTAACTTCTGTCGTCTCGAATATTTCGTCACCCAGCTTGACCTCCTTAATCGTTGCAAGCAGCAGCACTGTTCGCGCCCGTTCGGGCGCTAGGCGAAAGAACTCTCGTCCTTCTAACGAGGTGATCGCCAAATGCTTCGTGTAATTCGATACAAGCAAGGCCCAATTTTGGAATTCTCAAGGGTTGGACCGATGATTGCTCTGCCCGCCACTCCTCTGCTATCGATGGCCCAGAAATGGGATCGCCGATGAGTAGTGCCGCCTCACCTCACACCTTGCGCCCCCTGCTCGCGGCGGCTCTGCTCGCGCTCGCCTCGCCCACCCTCGCCGCCGACGATCCCGCCGCGAAAGACGCCCCCCAAGGCGCGGCGGTGACGGTGCTGAAGGCTTCGAAATCCTGCTTCCCCAATGTGGTCGAGGCGTTTGGCATCCTGATTCCGCGCGAGGAAACGATGGTGCGGCCGGACCGGCCGGGGCTGAAGGTCGCGGAGATCTTCGCCGACCCCGGCGATACCGTCACGGCGGGACAAAATCTCGCCCGCCTCACGCTGCCCGAAGGCGGCACGACGACGGTCGCGGCGCCGGTCGCAGGCCTGGTGCTGAGTTCGACCGCCACAATCGGTGCGCTGGCCTCGCCGCGCGGCGAGGCGCTGTTTTCGATTATCGCGCGCAGCGAATTCGACCTGGTCGGAATGGTGCCGACGCAGGATCTGTCCAGGCTCGCCGTGAACCAGCCGGCGCATATCAAGGTCGTCGGCGCGGGCGAAGTCGAGGGCAAGGTGCGCCGCGTCGCCTCCACCGTGGAGCCCAACAGCCAGCTCGGCCAGGTGTTCATCGGCGTCACCACCAACCGCAAGCTGTTCGTCAATTCGTCCGGCCGCGCTGTCATCACGACCGGCCAGAGCTGCGGCGTCGCGGTGCCCCTCACCGCCGTGCTCTATGGCTCGGCCGGCACCGTGGTGCAGGTGGTGCGGCGCGCGCGGATCGAAACCAAGCGGGTGCAAGTCGGGCTGATGTCGGGCGGGCAGGTCGAAATCCGCGATGGGCTCATTGAGGGCGACATCGTGGTGGCGCGGGCCGGCGCGTTGTTGCGCGAGGGCGATCCGGTGCGGGCGATCACCGCCGAGGCGGAAGCGAAGTAGGGGTAGGGCGGATTCAGGCTACAAAGTTTTTCGTCATGGCCGGGCTTGTGCCGGGCATGACGACGTTCAAGCCTTAACAGCAGGCCTCAGCTTCCGGCGTTGAAGCTGACTTCTTCCAGCAGCGAGGAAGAGACCGAGGGCACCTGGGCGCCGCCGGAGGCGCGCGAGATCGCCACCCGGGTCTGGTTGAAGATCGCTTCCGCCGCGCGGGCCTGATCGGCTTTGGTGTTGATGTGGGACAACAGCTCGGTGACCAGCACCGAATTCTCGCCCGTGGAATCATCGGCCACAGCCCCGGGCGAGGCCGAGGTCAGGATCAGCGCGTTATCAGGCACGCCGATCGGCGCCAGCCCATGGGAGAAGGCGCGGAAGCGGCGCTCATAGGGGTTGCGGCGCGAGGCATCCAGCACCACGAGCTTGGCGCAGGCGCCGAACTCCTTGACCGCATCCAGCACGGCCTCGACGCTGACGCCGTCGTGGCGCACATCGGCCTCTTTCCAGATCGCGGCATCCACCGGGATCATGTAGCTCTCGCGGCCGGCCTGGATGCCGTAGCCGCCAAAGAACAGCATCACCACCGAATCCGAGCGCACCTTCGATTTCAGGCGGCCGATCGCGCGCGTCATGTCGTCATGGGTCGCGTCTTCGATGATGTCGACGTCGAAGCCTTCGTGACGGAGCGCCGCGGTCACAGCGCGGGCATCATTGATCGGCTGGGCGAGCGGCGCGTTGGCGTCAGGGTAATGGCCGTTGCCGATGACGAGCGCGAGCCGGGACGGCCGCACTGCCGCGTTATCCGCCGGCTCGGCGGCGGTCGTTACGGCATCGAGCGCCAGCCTGTTCAGCGCCGCATGGGCGCCAATGGCCAATGACACCGTGCCGACCAGCGCCGCCGCAACAGCGAGCGAGCGTCGGGAAATGCCAAATCCAGAAAGGAGGCCGACAACATTCATCACAAATCTCGTTCCGCAATCACCATCAATCGCGCGCACTTTAGTCACGCCAACAGCTTGTTCGGTTTCAGGAATTGAGGCCCGTTTGCTATCGAAATACGCTCAATTTGCGGCATTGCAACAACGAAACCCTTAACCTGTCCGGTAACCTGCCGGCAACCTTATTTCTCCCTTAAGAGGTTCCCGGGCCCGCCGGTTCCCTGATGTCAATCACACGACAGCGCCAGTGGATTACCACGGCCGCGGGCACCCCATTTCCTTGAAATTGCTACATCTTTCGTGCCACGCTTTGGCAGGCTTGGCTCTCGGGGCAAGTCTGGGGAGAGGCTCGCGCGCGAATAGCTGCTTTTTCGCGCAGGGCCGGCCAAAACGTGCGGGGCCAAGCCGCGCGGGGAAAGAAAATTCCATGGGGTTTCACCAAGTCGCAGGGGCCGCCTGCCGCGCGCTGACGGCCCGAAAGGACGGCCCGTCTCTCTATGACGTCTGCGATCCGCTGCTCCTCAATGGCACCGGCGGCGACGCACATCTTGGACAATTCTATCGGACCGCGCTCGGCAACCCCGCCCTGCGGCCGCTGTTGCGCCGGAGCGGGCTCGTTGAGCTGAACGACGGATCGCGGCTGGCCAGCTTGCGCAACGCTTTGGTTCGGGCGCGCGACGACGAGACGCCTGATTGGGCCGCGATCGGCGAGCCGGTTGCTCACCTGCTCGATACGGTCGAACTGCGGCATCCCCGGCCAAAACCATCCGCCCATTTGGACGTGGGGCTGCCAAAATTGTCGGAGATCGAGCACGTCATCCGCACCTGCGGCGCGCACCTGCTGCGGACGTACGGGAGATGCGGCTTCATCCCGGCCTACGCCGCCTTCAACCTGATCGGCGACCCCGACATGCGCGGCCGTGAGTTCCTGATGGCGCTGACGGGACTGGATGCGCGCAGCTACAAGAATTCGACGCTGTTGTTCAATCTGGCGCGCATCTTCATCGCGCGATCGCCGGCGCGCGAGCTGATCAATCCGCCCTGGAGAGGCATCGCCGAGCCGATGTGGCAGCCGATGCAGATCCGTCACCGCTCGGCCTATTACGATGCGTTCTATATCGAGTCGCTGTTGAGCTTTCTCGAGACGGGCCTCGCCTCAACCGAGGAAGCCACCGCGGCGAAGCGCGCGATTTCCGCCATGGCCGACTTTTGTCTCGGCCCAAGCCGCGAGCAAGTCCGCGGGGCCGATGGACGCGGCTTCGACGTCGTCACCGCGATGGCTCCTCCGCCGCATCCCCGCTTTTCGCGCTTCTTCGCCGGGATCAAGGAGAAACTCGGCTTCGGCCTCTACGTGCCGGACTGCGACACCACGGCCTGCGCGTTCTCCGCCGCGACGCAAGCAGGCTCCAGCGATCCCGTGCTTGATCAGCCGCTGCCTGACTTCTACAGCGGATATCAGGTGAGGGCCGGCGCCAACGCGCCCAAGGTCACCGTGCCGATCAATGACAACATCGACTATGACGGCGGCATCGTCACCTGGATCGACAACATCAATGGCGACCGTCCCTACGGCAATGACCTCGATCCGACGCTCAATCTCGACGTCCTCGAGGTGAGCTTCCGTAACCTCGCGCGCTGGAAAATCCTGGAGACGCCGCAGCGGCTCGATCTGTTGCGCGGTATCGTCAAGTTCCAGAAAAACCTCGTAGCCAGCGGCGCCTTCGCCGATCCGCGCTCGCATATTTATTATTTGCCCGAGCTCTATTGCGCTTATTTCGGCCGCTGCTACGCGGCCTTCATGGCGCTGCCGCAGAACGCGCGGGCGATGATCGACCCCGACGGCGCGTTCGATTTCATCCGCGAGCGCGTGCTGGCCTATGTGCAGGATGTGTTGATCGTGCACGAAATGAACCCGTTCGATGCCGCGCTGGCCTTGATCGCGCTCGGGCATCTCGGGGCCGAGATATCAACCTTCACGCCGGCGCTCCATTGCATCGTCCACCATCTCGGCGAAGGCGGCCGGCACGGACCGTTCAGGGCCTATGAATGGAACAAGATGAAGACGCCGACCCGCATCCTCGTCGGCGGGCCGGAGGCGACGTCGGCCTTTGTCCTGATGGGCCTGTCGCTGGCGCGCATCGCGCTGAAGCGGGCGAAGAGCTAGTTCCGCGCGGCTGACATTCGCCGCGCCACTATGGTCGCCGCCTTCCGAAATCCGCTGGCTTCCCGGCCAAATCCGCACCACAATCCGCCGCCATTGTGACGTTCCATTTTGAACCGGCTTTTTCCATGCGCCTGAAATTCCTGTTCGCGATGATTGCGCTGTTTCTGCCGGCTCTGATGCAGGCGTCGGCAGAGGCCGCCGATGCCGATATCGTCAGCACCAGCAAGGTTCGCGAAGGCAATATCGTCCAGGTCGGCGCCAGCCGTATCAGGCTCGGCGGCATCGACGCTCCCTCGGTCGATCAACTCTGTCTCGACAGCAAGGGCGAGCGCTGGGCTTGCGGCATTGCGGCCCGCGACGAACTCATCAAGCATGCCGACAACAAGACCTGGACCTGCCACATCCGTCAGGCGGTCGATCGCCAGGCCACCGACCGGCGCCGCAGTGTGGCGCGCTGCGAAGTCGACGGCGAGGACATCCAGAAATGGATGGTGCGCAACGGATGGGCGCTGTCTTATGTGCGGTTCAGCCACGACTATGACGACGACGAGAAGGCCGCGCGCGAGGCCAAAGTCGGCCTTTGGCAGGGCGCGTTCATCGCGCCGTGGGACTGGCGCGTGCGCAACAAGAAGACGGCCATTCTGGGGGCGACCAAACCGCCGGAGACCGCCAATGCCATCCTGCTGGCGTCGGCCTCGGGATCGGTCGCGCCCTCGCCGGATTGCACCATCAAGGGCAACGTCAATCACGCCGGCGAGTGCATCTATCACAAGCCGACCAGCCGCTGGTACGCCAAGATCGAAATGAAGATCAGCAAGGGCACACGCTGGTTCTGCTCGGTCGAGGAGGCCGAGGCCGCGGGCTGCCGCGAGACCCGGCGATAATATCCAGCCAGACTGACCTTTCGGACCGGAAACACCGTGAAGATTTTCGTTTTCGTCCTGCCGTCCCATCACCCGCATTCGCGGCTGGAGCAGTTTCTGTTCGCCGCGCTCGCGGTTGTGCTGGCCTATGCCGCGCTGGCCTATCAGGTGTTGCCCGCGGTATGGAGCCACTACGAACACCAACGCCGTCTTGCCGATCTGCCGATGGTGACGCGCACCGCGCAGGGCATTCCCGGCGACCCCATCAATGTCGGCTTGATCGGCGACAAGCTCGACGTGATCTGCGCCATGCAGGCGGCCGGCTGGTATCCGGCCGATCCCGTGACGACGCGATCCGCCATCGAGATCGCCGGAAGCGTGCTGCTCGACCGTCCCTATCATCAGGCGCCGATCAGCCCGCTGTTTTATCTCGGCAGGCCCGAGGATCTCGCATTCGAGAAGCCGGCCGGCGAAAGCGCCGATCAGCGCCATCATGTGCGGTTCTGGAAGGTGCTGGACCAGGGCCAGGAAAATCGCCCGGTCTGGCTTGGCGATGCCACCTTCGATCGCGGCGTCGGCGTCAGCCACTACACCGGCGCCATCACGCATCACATCTCCGCCGACATCGACGCCGAGCGGAGCCTGCTCGCCTCGGACCTTGAGAAAGCGCAGGTGGTCGACGCCAAATATCAGGTGACCGGCATCGGCGTGACGCTGGCGGGGCGAAATGGCGGCGGCGATTCCTATTACACCGACGGCGAGGTGTGGATCTTGCGGCTGGTCGTGGCGTGCCAAAAACGCACAACGCCCGCGGATACCATCCCGAGCCCGCTGGCGACCGAGATCAAGGACCAGATCTGGCACGCGGTTGCCGATGCGCTGCCAAAATAGCGCGCCCCGCATGACAGCCTCACTCTAATATCATCCCGTCCGAGCTTGAATTTCCTGCCATTCCCCTGCATCCCTACCCCTGCAAACTCCTTGAGAGGAATCACGAAAATGGCCGTTCGCGCGGGCCGGGAATTCCTGGCGATCCCCGGACCCACCACGATGCCCGACGAGGTGCTGCGGGCGATGCACCGTCCGGCGCTCGACATCTATTCCGAGGAGATGGTGCAGCTTTCCGACGGCCTGTTGCGCGACCTCTCGCGCCTGTTCGCCACCAAGGGCAAATCCTACATCTACATCGCCAACGGCCACGGCGCCTGGGAAGCGGTGCTCAGCAACGTGCTGTCGCGGGGCGACAAGATCTTGGTGCTGGAAAGCGGCCGGTTCGCGGTCGGCTGGGGTAACGCGGCCGCCGCCATGGGCGCCGATGTCGAAGTGCTCAAGGGCGACTGGCGCCGCGCCGTGCGACCGGCCGACGTCGAGGCGCGCCTGCGGCAGGACAAGGACCACAAGATCAAGGCGATCCTGGTGGTGCAGGTCGACACCGCCTCCGGCGTGTTCAACGATATCGAAGCGATCGGCAAGGCGATCAAATCGACCGGCCACCCTGCACTGTATCTGGTCGACACCGTGGCCTCGCTCGGCTGCATGCCGTTCGAGATGGATGCCTGGGGCATCGACGTCGCGATGTCCGGTTCGCAGAAGGGCCTGATGACGCCACCGGGCCTGAGCTTCTGCGCCGTCAACGACCGCGCCCAGGACGTTCACAAGAAGGCGAACCTGCGCACGCCTTATTGGGACTGGACCGAGCGCGAGGGCACCGAGCACTACCGGAAATATGGCGGCACCGCCCCCATTCACTTGCTGTTCGCGCTCCGCCAGGCCATCGATATGATCGACGCGGAAGGCCTTGAAAATGTCTTCCTGCGCCATCGCCTGCTGGCCGAGGCCGTGCGTTGCGCGGTGTCGGTCTGGGCCGAGGGGCAGGTGCTCAGTTTCAACATCGCGGAAGCCAGCGAGCGGGCCAACACCGTGACGACGGTCCTGATGGCCGACAGCCACAACCCGGCCGCGCTGCAACGATACTGCAAGGAGAAATGCGGCGTGGTGCTGGGAGTAGGTATCGGAGAATTGACCGGCCAGGCGTTTCGGATCGCCCATATGGGCCACGTCAACGCGCCGATGATGCTGGGTACGCTTGGCGTCATCGAAGTCGCGCTCCAGGCGCTCGGCATTCCCCATGGCAAAGGCGGCGTCGAGGCCGCGATCGGCTGGCTCGGCGACAACGTTCCGGCATGACGCGAATCTGACGGCCGAAGGCTTTCCGGCCGGCCCGCATTCGTGCTTATATTGATCTGGCGATAAATAAGCGCGCATTCCGCAACCACGGTCCTGTCACAATCAGGTTTCCGCCTGACGCGTCGATCTGGTTGCGGCGGAATGCGCGGAAAAGCTGCAGGGAGCGGTTAATTGGCGTCGGTTGAATTGCGTGACCTCACCAAACGATTTGGCCCGGTGACGGTCGTCGATAACGTTTCGTTGCGGATCGATCACGGGCAACTGGTCTGCCTTCTCGGCCCCTCCGGCTGCGGCAAAACGACGACGCTGCGGCTGATCGCGGGCTTCGTCGAGCCGAGCGACGGTGAAATTCGCGTCGGCGACCGCCTGGTGTCGTCGGCCGCGCGCACGATGCCGCCCGAGCAGCGCAAGATGTCGATGATCTTTCAGAGCTACGCATTGTGGCCGCACATGACGGTCGCCGAGAATATCATTTACGGCCTCAAGCTGCGAAAGCTGGATCGCGACACCATCGCCAAGAAACTCAAGGCGATCTTGCAGACCACCAAGCTCGAAATCCTGGCCGAGCGCTATCCCGGCGAGTTGTCGGGTGGCCAGCAGCAACGCGTTGCGCTGGCGCGTGCGCTCGTGGTCGAGCCGGAAACACTATTGCTCGATGAACCCCTCTCCAACCTCGATGCCAATTTGCGCGAGGAGATGCGTTTCGAAATTCGAAGGCTGCATGATGAATACCGCTATACGACCGTTTACGTCACCCACGACCAGTCCGAGGCGATGACAACGGCCGATCTCATCGCAGTCATGAACGGCGGCAAGATCGATCAGCTCGGTTCGCCCGAAGACATCTATGACCGGCCGCAATCGGAATTCGTCGCGCGCTTCATCGGCTCCAGCAATGTGATCAAGGGCACCGCGAGCGACGAAAACCACATCTCGTTTTGCGGCGCGACCCTGCGCGTGGTCGGTGCGAAGCTCACAGCCAATCAAACCGCTGCGGTCGCGATCCGTCAGCACGACATCCAGCTTTCGACCAGCCTCCCGCAAGAAACCGGGAACACGGTAAAGGCGACGGTGACACGGCAGGTGTTTCTCGGCGCCAACCGCGACTATGTGCTGGAGACCGCCGATGGCACCAGCCTGCGCGCGGTCACCTCGCCGCAAATCGCGATTCCTGCCGGCACGGAAGTGTGGCTGACTCTACCACCCGAGCGCTGCCGGGCATTGAGCCGATAACCGAGGGCGCGATGAAGCGGCGAAAAATATCCAGGCGTGAGGTGATCAAGAGATCGGCCGCGCTCGGGTTTTCGCTGTTCGCTTCTCCACTCAAAGCGGCCGCTCCGGAAGCCGTCGCCATCACGCCGCAGTTGATCGACGCCGCAAAACAGGAAGGCAAGGTTGTCCTCTATTCCGCCATGGACTTGCCCGTAGGCGAAAAGCTCGGCAACGCTTTCCAGGCGCAGTATCCCGGCATCGAGGTGCAGATCGAGCGTTCCGGCTCGGAGCGGCTGTTCCAGCGCATCGCGCAGGAATTCTCATCCAGCATTCGCGCCGCCGACGTGATCAGCACAGCGGATGCTTCTCACGTCATCTCCTGGAAGCGGAGCGGCTGGCTGGCGCCTTTCGTCCCGGAGGATGTCGCGAAATATTTTTCGGACGAATACCGCGACGCCGACGGCATGTACGTAACCTCGCGCATCTGGCTGTCCTCGATCGCCTGCAACACCAACCTCGTCAAACCGGCCGAAGTACCCGCAAGCTTCGCCGACCTGCTCGATCCCCGATGGGCCGGCAAGATGGTCAAGGGACATCCTGCCTATAGCGGCACCATCATGACGGCGACGTTTCTGATCGTTCGCGAGCTCGGCTGGGAGTATCTGGAAAAATTGTCGAAGCAGCGCGTGATGCAGGTTCAGTCATCGACCGATCCACCGAAGAAGCTTGCGCTCGGCGAACGCGCCATCATGGCAGATGGCAACGAATATAATGTCGTGCTGCTGAAGGAGGCCGGCCAGCCGGTCGAACCGATCTATCCGGCCGAGGGCACGCCAACCATTTCGGGGCCCACCGCCATTTTTGCCACCGCGCCGCATCCGAATGCCGCGCGGCTGTTTCAGGCCTGGATGCATACGCGCGAGACGCAACAATTCTTCACCGACTTCACCGCGCAATATTCGGCCCATCCGCAAGTGACGCCGAAGCCGGGCCGCCGCAGGATCGCCGACATCAAGCTGATGAAGGAAGACGCGGCCGGCGTCGAGAAGGTGGCCGAGGAGATCAAGACCCGCTATGCGCGACTGTTTAGGGTTTAGAACATGCCGCAGGCTAAATTAATTTCAACGTCATTCCAGGATGGTCCGAAGGACCAGACCCGGAATCTCGAGATTCCGGATTCGCTCGTTTCACTCGCACCCCGGAATGACGGCTTTCAAAAAACCGGATCGGTGGGCAAGTGACTATTCTTCAGCAAAGCATCGACACCCCCAGAGCCAAAATCGACTGGACCAAACCGGTCCTGTGGCTGTTTGCGGCGATCATGATCGTCCTGATCGTGCTGCCGATGTCGTGGCTGGCGATCTACGCCTTCACCGACAAGGCCAATCATCTGACGTTGCAGAATTTCGTGACGTTGTTCACCGACCCCGATTTCCTTGACCCGTTAGGGACGACGGCTATCATCGCCACCAGCTCGGCCATCATCTGCTGCCTTGTCGCAGCGCCAATGGGATGGCTGGTGTCACGCACCGACATGCCCGGCCGGCAAACCATCCGCGCACTCGTCACCGCCTCTTTCGTGACGCCGCCGTTTCTTGGTGCCGTGGCCTGGGAATTGCTGGCCGCGCCGAACAGCGGGCTGCTCAATCAGCTCTATCGATTCATGACCGGAGCAGAAGCCGATGAACATCTGTTCGACATCTATTCGCTGCCCGGCATCATCTTCGTGATTTCCTGTTACACGTTCCCGTTCGTGTTCGTGCTGGTCGCGAACGCGCTCGACAATATGCCCGGTGAGCTCGAAGATGCTTCCGCCATTCTCGGCGGCCGAGCCTGGATCACCGCGCGGCGCATCACGATTCCGCTTGCGCTTCCCGCCCTTGTCGCCGGCGCCCTGATCGCCTTCCTGCAAGCCATGACCCTGTTCGGCTCGCCAGCCATCCTGGCGCTGCCGGCGGGCTTCCACACCATGACCACCAAGATCTGGAGCCTGTTCCAGTACCCGCCCAAGCTCGAACTCGCCGCGGCCGCCGCGGTGCCGCTCCTGGTCCTGACCATTCTGTTGTTGCAGGGACAGAAATTCCTGCTGGGGCGTCGCGGCTTTTCGGTGCTGGGCGGAAAATATGGCGCGCCACGCCGGGTTGAGATGAAAAAGTGGCGCTGGGCTGCGCTCGCTTTCTGCCTCCTGATCTTGCTCAGTCCGGTGTTCCTGCCGTATTTCGCGCTGCTCAACGCCGCGTTCTCGCCGAACGCGACCACGCTGGTGACGCCTTCGAGCTTCACGCTGCACAACATCGTGTTCGTCTTCACGGAGCTGTCGTCGACCCAGCTGGCGTTGAAAAACACCGTGATCCTCGGCGCATCGACCGCGACGCTGGGCACCCTGCTCGCGCTGGTCATCGCCTACGTCACCACGCGCAAGGTCATCGCCGGCCATCGCATCCTCGGCTTTCTCGCCACCGCGCCGGTCGCCGTTCCCGGCATCGTGCTCGGTGTCGGCCTGTTCCTGAGCTACACGCGCCCGCCCTTCGTGCTCTACGGCACGCTGTGGATTCTCCTGATCGCATTTTTGACCATCAACCTGCCGTCGGCCTATCAGCAATTGCAGGCGGCGTTCGCGACCGTCCATCCCGAGCTTGAGGAAGCCAGCCGCATTCTCGGCGCGACACGGCTGCAAGCGCTCCGCCAGATCACCGCGCCGCTCTTGCGCACCGGCGTCATCGCCACCTGGTGCTTTATTTTCATCGGCGTGATGCGCGAACTATCGGCGGCGATCGTTTTGTTTACTTCGCAAACGAAAGTGATCAGCGTATTGATCTACGACCTCAATGAAAGCGGCGATCTCGCCGCCATTTCCGTGCTCGGCATCGCCATGCTTCTGATCACCTTCGCGGTGGTGATGGCCGTCAACCGGATCCCCATGTTCGGCAGCAATGCCAGCGCGCGGCTGCGGAACTAGTTCATTTCACCGGTCGTTGTTCCAGCGTCAGAACGCGACAAAATCCGCCAGCGCATAGCCCATCGATCAAAACAATGGTAGGGTTGGAAGATATTGAGATTATTCGTGAATTTGTGAGTTAATTCATCACGGTGGCCCTGCTGATAGTTAACGACATATCCGCCACGTCGAACATGTCTGCACTCATCCGTGCAAAGGACTGGTCGAGGACCCGACTTGGGGATGCGGATCGTTGGCCGCCAAGTCTTACGCTGGTCGTGAATCTCGTGCTCGCTTCGGGCTTCCCAATGGCCGTCCGCTGGGGCCCGGACTTTGTCATGATCTACAATGACGGCTATCGGCCCATCCTTGGCGACAAGCACCCCCGAGCACTCGGCTTACCCTTTCGCGAGGTGTGGCCGGAAGTTCAGACACAACTCGCTCCGTTGCATGAGAGCATCTTGAGCGGCGAACGCAGCGCCTTCTTCGCGGAAGACCTGCTTCTGAGAATTCAGCGGCATGGTTCTCGATGGGAGGACACGTATTTCACCATCAGCTATAGCCCAATCCCGGACGATTCGGCTCCTACCGGCGTAGGCGGGGTGCTCATAACGGCCGTAGAGACCACGAACAGGGTGCTGACGGAAGAAGCTCTCCGCAAAAGCGAGGAAAGATACCGATCCGCAATGCATCTGGGTCGGATCGGAAGCTGGGAGATCGATGTCGCGAAGGGAATCCGCACCTGGACGCGCGAAGGAATGGCGCTGTTCGGGATCGATCTGCCAGACGGTTTGGGCCAGCTCGGTGGACCATCGGATGAGTTTTACCAAGCGATGCACCCGGAAGATCGGCACTTGCTTGCCGAATATCATGCCTTGGCTAGCAAGCAAGACTCTTTCCCGGCCGAGTACCGCATTGTAAAATCCGGTGGTCAGGTTTGTTGGCTCGCGGGTTATGGGCGCGTGCTCGATCGGCAACCGGACGGCAACGCACATCGCGTCATTAACGTCGCCACAGACATTACCGAGCGAAAAGCTGCGGAGGCACACCAGCGCTTTCTTTTGCAGGAACTCTCACATCGATCCAAGAACCTGTTGACCCTGGTGCAATCGATCGCAGACCAGTCTTTTCGCAAAAGCAAGGATCAAAAGGATTTCCAAAGCCGATTGAGTGGCCGCCTTGGCGGTCTCGCCGCTTCGAATGACCTGCTGGCGCGCGGTGACTGGCGTGGAAGTTCCTTGCGCGCACTTATCGAATTTCAGCTTGCGCCATTTGTCGACCTGTCCGGCTCGCAACTGGAGTTGTGCGGACCGGAAGTGACCTTGGCGGCCGATGCCAGCCAAGCCATCGGACTAGCCCTGCATGAACTCGCTACCAATGCGGTCAAGTATGGTGCGCTATCGTCGTCGCACGGACGACTCTCTATTTCGTGGTCGGCTGATCCAGCGTCCAGCGCTGGCGGCCTGAAGCTGGATTGGCGCGAGCGCGGAGGCCCCTTGGTGACACCGCCGAAACAGACAGGCTTCGGACACGTGGTGATAAGGAGCATGATTGAACAGGCCGTCCGGGGAAGTGTCGAACTCGACTTCGTCAAGGAAGGGCTGCACTGGTCGCTTCAAGCCCCCGCGAGTATTTTCCTACGCTAGGCTGCGTCCTGCCCTAGCGGGACGAAGCCTCCACCCGATAGACCTCGACCTGTGCCTTGAGCTGTTCGAGGGCCGCCGTGGGCGCTGACGCATCGACGCGATATTGACCGCGCGCCAGCCAGCCGAGAACCTGCAAGTCAATCGCCGGCGAATGGTGGATCACATCGGAATAGTTATCCAAATTGTGGGTAACGTCACTCACGGCGCGAAAATCGAACAGCCGGACGTTCGGGAAATCCATCAGCCGCCGGCAGAAGAGAGTCGAAAATGCGTAGACGCTTCGCAACGTTTCAGGCGAGGTCTCGCGCAACGCCACCCATTGCAGGATCGAGTAAGGCGGCAGATAGATATCGAAGGTGACATCGGGATTGGCGCGGATCAGCCCGATCGCATCGCGCTCGAACACGCGGACCTTCATGTCGTAGTCGGTATCGTCCAGCAGGTATTTGCTACGGACGGGATCAGTGATGTACCGGAAGGCGGCGAGCGCCCGCTTTGAATGATAGATCGCGCCTATATCGTCATCGGGCTGCAAAGCATTGATGTCGTCGACGTTGGTCAGCGGAAATTTGAATAGCGCCTCGTTCGTCAGCCTCTCGCCCATCGGGGCCAGCGGTCGAATCGATCGCGCCGCAATCCACAGCGCTTCCCGCGCTATCGCGCCACTGAGGAGATAGGAGGCGATGCCCTTCGCATTACCTCGGTAAAGATCCGCCGGAAGGTTGGCGTCCGCATCGATGTCGGGGGCATCGTGAAAGATCCAGTCATCCACTTCCCAGATCACCCGCTTCGGTTTTTGCGCCATGGCCGCCGCGAGCACGAAAGCCTGTTCGCGCGAGCTCGATCCGCTCATGGCGAGCTTGAGCGATTTTACCCCGAGAATCCGGTCGATATCGCTCTGGCGAAAATGGATCGCCAGCGACGTCCCCATGAACACGGTGTCGAACTTCTGGCTCCTGATCAGCCCGGCGTTCTGGAGGCGGCTGTCCTGCGAATAGACCGCCGTAAAATGACGCGAGGGGCGAAAGAGCTGCAAGGGATCGACCACAAAATTGAGCATCGCCGCCGCCACCATGATGAGCAGGCTCGCGGCGAAGAAACGCAACAGGTCTTTGATCGGTTGATCCATCAGAACCGGAAATAGATGAATTCGCTGTGTTGCTGGATGCCGAGAACGCCGAGAGCGAACGCGGCTGCGCCGCCATATAGCAACAACGGCCGCGCTCGCCAGGCGCCAAAGTTTTCGCCGACGGACCTGTTCTTGTGGTCATAACCCATGATCGCCTGCGTATTCGGGGCGAACCAGGCGATTGCCGCGTAGATCGCAATCAACCCCGCTTGAACCATCTCGGTACGGCCGAAAACGATTCGCGCGGGATCGGCCATTCGCGACAGCACCGATAGCGCCGAGGTCAGACTATCGGCCCGGAAGAAAACCCAGGCGACGACGACCGCCAGGAAGGTCAGGAGAAACGCGGCGATGCCGGCAGGACGCGCCAACCGATCAGGGATCGGCGGCCCATAATTGATCCAGGCATGGTTGATGCAAAGATAGATTCCATGCAGCGCGCCCCAGACGACAAACGTCCAGGCTGCGCCGTGCCAGAGACCGCCGAGCAGCATCGTGATCATCAGGTTCACATAGCGCAGCAGCCAGCCATGCCGATTGCCTCCGAGCGGGATATAGAGATAGTCGCGCAGGAACTGCGACAATGTCATGTGCCAGCGGCGCCAGAAATCGATGATGCTGGTGGCCTTGTAAGGCGAATTGAAATTCAGCGGCAGGAAAATGCCGAACATCAGCGAGATTCCGATCGCCATATCGGAATAGCCGGAGAAATCGAAATAAAGCTGGAAGGTATAAGCGAGCGCGCCGATCCAGGCCTGATCGAACGACGGCACGGCCTGATTGAAGGCGAGCGCCACCAGCGGCTGGATGCCGTCGGCGAGCCCGGTCTTCTTGAACAGGCCAATCCCGAAAATGATCAGGCCGCACAGGATCAAATGCGGGTTCGGCCGCTTCGAATCGGAAGACTCAAACTGCGGGATCATATCCCGGTGGTGCAGGATGGGACCTGCGATCAGATGCGGGAAATACGTCACGAATAGCGCGTAATGCGGCAGTGCATAGTGCGCGACCTTGCCCCGGTAGGCATCGACCAGGAAAGCAATCTGGGTGAAGGTGTAGAATGAAATCCCGACCGGAAGCAGGATGTTCACCGCGATAGACGTCGCGAACATCGCGTTGAAATTGGCGACGAGAAAGCCGGCATATTTGAAGATGCCGAGCGCCAGGAGGTCGCCGGTCACGCCGACCGTAAGCGCTGCAAGGCGCGGACCCGCGCTAAGGTGCCGCGAAATCAGGAGCCACCCGACGAGATAGTTGAACGCGATCGAGCCGAGCAGCAATGCCACGAAGGGCCAATTGCTGAACGAGTAGAACACCAGCGAAGCCAGCGCGAGCCAGATCACCGGAGCCTGTGCCCCGAGGCGATTGGCCGCGAAATAGCCCGCAAGAGCGACCGGCAGAAAGACAAAAATAAAGAGGTAGGAGTTGAAAAGCATCGGTTTTCCCGCAACAAACCGAGCCTAACCATACAAGTCGGCCCTCAACAAGCCGCGCGGAGACTGTCATTCCGGGGCAGTGCGCAGCACTGAACCCGGAATCTCGAGATTCCGGGTCTGGTGCTGACGCACCATCCCGGAATGACAGTGACAGCAGAAGTCGACGCGACTACAGCATCTAGCAATCCGCCGGAAAACTCCGATATGACACCGGGGATGACAAGAGCAGAGTGAGAACTGATGGACAAGAAATCCCCCCTGACGCCGCCGGTCGCGCCGCGGCGCCCGCATTCCTTCACCACTCATAGCATCACGGTCATCGACGATTATGCGTGGCTGAAGGATGAGAAATGGCAGGAGGTGCTGCGCGATCCGTCCATTTTGGATGCGGATATCCGCAAATATCTGGACGCCGAGAACGCCTACACCGAGAGTCTGCTGGGCCACACCGCGCCCTTGCAGAAGCGGCTGGTCAAGGAGATGCGCGGGCGCATCAAGGAAGACGATTCCAGCGTGCCCTCACCCGACGGCGTCTACGCTTACTTGCGCAAGTTCCGCGAGGGCGGACAGCACGAGCTGTTCGGTCGCAGCCCGCGCGATGGCGGAGAGGCCGAGATCATTCTCGACGGCGACGAACTCGCCGCGACCCATGAGTATTTCAAGTTCGGTGGCGCGCGGCATTCGCCCGATCACAAGCTTCAGGCCTGGAGCGCGGACACCAAGGGTTCGGAATATTTTTCGATCCGTGTGCGCGAATGGTCGAGCAGGAAGGATACCGACGATCTCGTCGAGGAGACCGAAGGCTCGGTGGTATGGAGCGCCGATTCGAGCGCCTTCTTTTACGTCAAACTCGACGACAATCACCGGCCGATGCAGGTCTGGCGCCATCGGCTGGGTACCAAGCAAGCCGACGATCTCCTGGTCTACGAGGAAAAGGACTCCGGCTGGTTCACCCACATCCATGAAAGCTCGAGCGGCCGCTATTGCGTGATCGCCGGCGGCGACCACGAAACATCCGAGCAGCGCCTGGTCGATCTTGCCGATCCGAATGCGACGCCGCGGCTGGTGGCGGCGCGGCAAGAGGGCGTGCAATATTCGGTCAATGACCGCGGCGATCGACTGTACATTCTCACCAATGCCGACGGCGCCATCGATTTCAAAATCATGACCGCGCCCCTGAATTCGCCGGAGCGGGCGAACTGGCGCGACCTCATCCCCTATCGCGAAGGCATCTATGTGCTCGATGTCGAGTTGTTCGCGGGCCATATGGTGCGGCTGGAGCGTGCCAATGCGCTGCCCGCCATCGTCATCCGCGATCTCAATGGCGGAGAGGAACATGCGATCGCCTTTGACGAGGCCGCCTACTCGCTCGACACCATGGGCTCTTACGAGTTCGAGACGACAAACCTGCGCTTCTCTTATTCGTCGATGACGACGCCGTCCGAAATCTACGACTACGACATGACGAAGCGAACGCGTGTCTTGCGCAAGCGCCAGGAAGTCCCGTCCGGCCACAATCCCGCCGACTACGTGACGACCCGCATCATGGCGAAATCGCATGATGGCGCCGAGGTACCGGTCTCTATCCTCCATCGCCGCGACCTCAAACGCGACGGCAGCGCGCCGTTGCTGCTCTACGGCTACGGTTCGTACGGCGCGGCAATGCCGGCGTCGTTCTCCGCCAACCGGCTGTCGCTGGTCGATCGCGGCTTTGTCTATGCCATCGCCCATATCAGGGGCGGCGCCGACAAGGGCTGGGGCTGGTACCTCGACGGCAAGCGCGTCAGGAAGACCAACAGCTTCGACGATTTTGCCGCCAGTGCCCGCGCGCTGATCGCGGAAAGATATACGTCCGCCAAACGCATCGTCGGCCACGGCGGCAGCGCGGGCGGCATGCTGATGGGCGCGGTGGCGAACCGTTCGGGCGAATTGTTCGCCGGCATCGTCGCCGAAGTGCCCTTTGTCGACGTGCTCAACACCATGCTCGACGATACGCTGCCGCTGACGCCGCCGGAATGGCCGGAATGGGGCAACCCGATCGAGAGCGAGACCGATTTCAGGACCATCCTTTCCTATTCGCCTTACGACAACGTCGCGGCAAAGGACTATCCAGCGATTCTGGCGATGGGCGGCCTCACCGATCCGCGTGTCACCTATTGGGAACCGGCAAAATGGATCGCGCGGCTGCGCGCGACCATGACCGGCGGCGGCCCTGTATTGTTACGCACCAATATGGGCGCGGGCCACGGCGGCGCCTCCGGCCGCTTCAACCGGCTCGACGAGGTCGCGATTGCCTATGCGTTCGCGCTGTGGGCGGTGGGACTGGCGGAGAAAAGCGAGGCGTAAGCATCTCCTCCCCAAAAGGAAGTTATTCGGCCGCGCGCATGATGTCGGAACGAATGAAACGCGCGGCCCAGACGAACAGCAAGGCCCCTAGCATTGTCGTGACTGACGCCGACAGCAGCGAGTAGCGAACCGCGGACACGCCAACCTGCGGCGCTATAGCGTCATTGATCATTCCGACCACCAGTGGCCCAAGGCCCTGGCCGAAGCAGGTCGCCGTCAGCAGAATGATCGCGGACGCCAACGCGCGCATCGCCGGCCGCGCCACGGTCTGTGTGATCGCAAAAATTGGCCCGAGATGAAAGCCGACCAGGAACGAGGTCGCGGCCAGTGCTGCGACCATCGTGGTGAAATCCTGGGTCAGCATGCAAACCATGAAGACCGGCCCGGCCAGGCCCGAGGTGATCGCGGGCGCCCAGAGTTTCCAGCGGTCGTCGTCCCGGCCAATCCTGGCCACGACGAGACCACCGAAGAGCGTGCCGGCCATGCCGAACAGGCCCTTGAAGGTGCCGGCATAGGTGCCGATTTCAGCGCTGCTCAAATGATGGACGCGCGCGAGAAACGGCGGAATCCAGGCCGACGTCGCGTAGTTGGGGTACGTCGTCAGGCAAAAGCCAATCAGCACGATCAGGAAAGCCTGCTGCGATCCCAGGAACGCCAGCGTGGGCGCAAGCGCTTCGCGTTTTATTTTCGCGACCGAGGCGCCGCGCGCGGGTTCGGATACCGTGAGCCAAAGCACGGCCGCAATAGCGATGCCCGGCAGGCCGGCGGTAAAGAACGCGGTGCGCCAGCCATAGTGCTGGTTGATGAAGCCGCCGATGAAATAACCGAGGAATACGCCGAGATAGGTTCCGATGGCGAAGATGCCGAGCGCGCGCGGCCGCTCGTCCTTGTCGAACATATCGGAGATCATCGACTGCGACGCCGGTGTGCCGGCGGATTCGCCGATCCCGACGCCGATCCGGGCCAGCGTCAGTGACGTGACGTTCTGCGCCACGCCGCAGAGGAACGTCATCGCGCTCCAGAACGCAAACGCGGCGGCGACGATGTTGCGGCGGTTCATGCGATCCGCGAGTCGCGCGATCGGGATGCCGAGCAGCGAGTAGAACAGAACAAAGCCGAAGCCCGCGACGAGGCCAATGGTGGTGTCGCTCAGCTTGAACTCCTGTTTGATCGGTTCGATCAGGACGTTGAAGATCGTGCGGTCGAGGAAATTCAGCCCGTAGATCACCGTCAGAAGCGTCAGCACATAATAGCGCCGCAACGGCGACACCATTGCGGCGCCGGTTTGCGCAGGCGGCTGAGACGCTAGCTCCACCATGAATTCCTCCCGTGATCCGCGGCGCCTTTGTTGCGGCTGGCCGTCGGTGATCGCGTCGTCGTCTTGTCAGTTATCCCTGATATAGTTTCCGGCTTCGAAAACGACCGGCGGCGCATTTGGGTCGAAGCTGACGCCGACCGGATCGTTGCCCGCCGCGATCGCATCGAGCTGCTCGCGCACCATTCGGCGCACCATCAGCACGCCACGGTCGCTCTGGCCGAAATGTTCTTCCGAATGGATCGTCGTCGGGCCCTGACCGACCTGCGCTTCATAGTCGCCGGGATATTTCTGATGCTCGGGCTCGGTCATGTCCCACCAGAACTTGCCGTTGAATTTCGAGCGCATGCGGCCGATCTCGCCCGAGCTCTTGACCCGGCCGGCGACATAGATGCGGAACGAGGTATCATCGATCGGAAGTACCCAGCCGATCGATTCAACGCGTGCGAACTGGGCGACGCGGGGATTGGGCACCACGCGTAATGTTGGGAAAACGGCTTGCGTCACCCGGTAGAATACCTTGCCGTCGTCCTGATGGCGGATCGATCGTACCGCGACAGAGCCCGGCAACGCTTCGAAACTCACCTCGGGCATTGACGCCATCATGTTGGTGAACTGCGCACCGCTGAACGAACCATGCAACACCGGCACGTGAAAGGGATCGGCGACGTTTTCGTAATGCTACAGCCAGTTACAGGGAATGATCGCCGGGCCGCCCCCGCCGATCGAGGTGTCGTCGGCTTCGACGAACTCACCTTCGTCCATGTTTTCCAGGCATTCGTAGCGCGGCAGCGCCGGCTTTTTTTCCGGCGGCCCCATATAGGCAAAGATCAGACCGTAGCGCTCTTCCACCGGATACCAGGGCTGGCGAACCTTGTCCTTGAAGGCACCACCGTCAGGCTCGCACGGCTGTTCGAGGCAATGCCCTTCGGTATCGAACTTCCAGCCGTGGTAGCAGCAGCGGATGCCGTCGTCTTCGACCTTGCCGTAGTAAAGCGTCGTGCCGCGGTGACAACAGCGGGCATGCAACAAACCAGGACGGCCCTGCCTGTCGCGAAACAGAATGAGATCTTCGCCGAGCGCGCGCACCTTCCGTGGGACGTCGCCCGCGTCGGCCGCAAGACCGATGGGGTGCCAGTAGCGCCGCAGCAGCTCGCCCATCGGCTTGCCGCGACCGACCTCGGTCATCTCGATTTTGGAACTCGCGGGCTTCAGTTCGTAGGCGGTGCCGTGGTCCAGCGCGCGGGTGGTGGCCATCGCGATCTCTCCCTGCTGCCGCTGTTCGAGCGCGGCTTTGTCTTTCAAGACGTTGTGCTTCCTTGTTCGTGACAACTCCCGGCGTGAGCCGGCGCGGCAACAGCGTTACCGCTCGTTCTTCTTCCGCCACGCGGCGAAATCGACCAGCGTCTGCTCATCCGTCGCGGGATAGAGCCCCAGGATCGATCGCCCACCGCGAACCTGCTCGGTGACGAAATCCTCAAACGCCGTCATCTCGACGGCCTCGTTGGCGATCTCGTCGGCCAGATGCGCAGGGATCACGATCACCCCGTCGCTGTCGCCGAGGATGACGTCGCAGGGAAATACCGGCGCATCGCCGCAGCCGATCGGCACGTTGATTTCGATCGCCTGATGCAGCGTGAGATTCGTCGGCGCGCTCGGGCGGTGATGATAGGCAGGAAAGCCGAGGCTGGCGATTTCGGCCGAGTCCCGAAAGCCGCCGTCGGTGATCACGCCGGCAACGCCGCGTTTCATCAGCCGCGTGACGAGAATGGCACCGGCCGACGCCGCCCGCGCGTCCTTGCGGCTATCCATCACCAGCACCGCGCCCACCGGGCAATCCTCGACCGCCTTGCGCTGCGGATGGGCGCGATCGCGAAACACCTCGATCTTGTTGAGGTCCTCGCGCGCCGGCATGTAGCGCAAGGTAAAGGCCTCGCCGACCAATACCGGCTGATCGGCACTCAGGGGGTGCACGTCCTGGATCATCTGGACGCGAAAGCCACGCTTGAACAATGCGGTTGCGACCGTCGCGGTCGAGACGGTCTTCAGTTTGTTGCGCGTGGCGTCTGAGAGTTTTGACATGGTTTTTCATCCCAGTATTTGTCGTTCCGGGATGGTCCGGAAGGACCAGACCCGGAACCCCGAGATTCCGGGCTCGCGACTGCGTCGCGCCCCGGAATGACAGGTGTCAAAAGATCGACGGCTCGCCGACCGGCTTGCCAAATGTCGTTTCAAGAAAATCGAAATCGCAGCCTTCGTTGGCCTGTTTGATGTGCTTGGTGAACATCCAGCCGTAGCCGCGCTCGAACCGCGTCTCCGGCTGCTTCCATTCGGCGCGGCGCTTCGTCAGCTCGGCCTCGGAAACATCGAGGTTGATGGTGCGCGCGCCGACATCGAGCGTGATCTTGTCGCCATTCCTCACCAGCGCGAGCGGACCGCCGATATAAGACTCGGGCGAGACGTGCAGGATGCAGGCGCCATAGCTGGTGCCACTCATGCGCGCATCCGACAGCCGCACCATGTCACGCACGCCCTGCTTCACGAGCTTGGTCGGGATCGGCAGCATGCCCCATTCCGGCATGCCGGGACCACCTTGCGGTCCGGCGTTGCGCAGGATCAGCACGTGATCAGCCGTCACATCGAGATCGGGGTCGTCGATCGCCTTTTTCATCGACGGGTAATCGTCGAACACCAAAGCCGTGCCAGTATGTTTGAGGAAACGCGGCTCGCAGGCGGACGGCTTGATCACGCAGCCGTCGGGCGCGAGGTTGCCCTTGAGCACGGCGAGTGCGCCTTCCGCATAGATCGGGTTTTCGACCGTGCGGATCACGTCGTCGTTGTAGACTTCGGCGCGCGCGATATTTTCACCGAGCGTCTCGCCCGTCACCGTCAGGGCGTCGAGATGCAGATGCGGCTTGATCCGGCTCATCAGGCCAGGCAATCCGCCCGCGTAGTAAAAATCCTCCATCAGGTATTTATCGCCGGACGGCCGCACATTGGCGATGACCGGCACCTTGCGGCTCGCCTTTTCGAAATCGTCGAGCCCGATGTCCTGGCCGGCGCGGCGCGCCTGCGCGATCAAATGAATGATCGCATTGGTGGAACAGCCCATCGCCATCGCGACCGTGATCGCGTTCTCGAACGCCTTGCGGGTCTGGATCTTCTTCGGCGTCAAATCCTCCCAGACCATCTCGACGATGCGACGTCCGCATTCCGACGCCATGCGGATGTGGCCGGCATCGGCGGCGGGAATCGAGGACGCGCCTGATAGCGTCATGCCGATCGCTTCCGCGATCGCCGTCATGGTCGAGGCGGTACCCATGGTCATGCAGGTGCCGTAGCTGCGCGCGATCCCGGCCTCGACGTCGACCCAGTCCTTGTCGGAAATCTTGCCGGCGCGCCGCTCGTCCCAGTATTTCCAGGCGTCCGATCCCGAACCCAGCGTCTTGCCCTTCCAGTTGCCGCGCAACATCGGCCCCGCCGGCAAATAGATCGCGGGGATGTTCATGCTGGTGGCCCCTAACAGAAGCGCCGGCGTGGTCTTGTCGCAACCGCCCATCAGCACCACGCCGTCGACCGGATGGCCGCGCAGCAATTCCTCGGCGTCCATCGCCAGCAAGTTGCGATAGAGCATGGTGGTCGGCTTCAGGAAGGATTCCGACAGCGACAGCGCCGGCAGTTCCATCGGAAAGCCGCCGGCCATCAGGATGCCGCGCTTGACGTCATCCACCCGGCTTTTGAAATGCATGTGACAGGGTTGAGCGTCCGACCAGGTGTTGAGGATCGCGATCACCGGCCGGCCCTTCCATTCCTCCGGCGCATAGCCCATCTGCATGGCGCGCGAGCGATGGCCAAAGGCTCTGAGATCGTCGGGCGCAAACCAGCGCGCACTGCGGAGCGTATCGGGATTTTTCTTGTTTTCAGCCATGGTGCTACCTCGTGACCCTTAAATCGAGTCATGTCACAGGCGATCCATGGCGAGCAAGGCCTTATTGGCCGACGAAACTTCCCGTCAGGGCTTGCCGCAGCCGCTCGGCCAACTCCGCCTTGCGATAGGGTTTGCTCAGGATGAGGGACTTCCCGGGCTCGCGGCCCTTGTGGGTCAGCATTTCCAGCGCGTAACCGGACGAGAACACAACGGGTAGACCCGGCCTGATTTCGCGCACCTTGTCGGCGAGGTCCCAGCCGCTCATGCCCGGCATGACGATGTCGGTGAAAAGCATGTCGATGCCGGGGTTGGCCTTGAGCTTTGCCAGCGCATCATGGCCGTTGACCGCTGATATGACGGTGTAGCCGAGATTTTCGATCCGCAGGATCACGGAGGAGCGAACGAAGGGATCGTCTTCCGCCACCAGGATTGTCTCATGGCCGCGCGGAACGGACGCCTCATCGGCGGAAACCTGATCGGACGGCTCCTGCTGCTTACCTGGCACATGCGGCAGATAGATCCGCACCGTCGTTCCAAGCCCCACTTCGCTGTAGATCGACACATGACCATTCGACTGCTTGGCAAAACCGTAGACCATGCTCAAGCCAAGCCCGCTGCCCTTGCCGACTTCCTTGGTCGTATAGAATGGCTCGAACGCGCGAGCGGCAACTTCCGCTGCCATGCCCACGCCATCGTCGGTCACGGCGATCATGGCGTACTCACCGGCTTCGAACTCGGGATGCTGACCCTGATATTCCTCGTCCAGCGAGGCGACGCTGGTGCTCAAGCTCAGGTGTCCGCCATTGGGCATCGCGTCCTGCGCGTTCAGCGCCAGATTTAGCACCGACGATTCGAGTTGCGCGCGATCGGCAAAGGCCAGGATCCGTGCAGAGCCCGGCGCAATCGAGATTTCGATGTTCTCGCGCAGCGTCCGCCGGAGCAGCTTACGCATCGAATCCAGCATCTCATGGCAATCAACCTCGCGCGGATGGAGCAATTGCCGGCGGCTGAATGCGAGCAATCTTTGCGTCAGTTCCGCGCCGCGCTCGCCGGCCTGACAGATGTCGTTCGATATCCGCAGCAGGTCCTGCCGGGATTTCAGTTGTTCACCAAGGTATTCGGCCTTGCCGACGATGACGGTAAGCAGATTGTTGAAGTCATGCGCGATGCCGCCGGAGAGTTGTCCGACCATTTCCATCTTCTGCGCCTGCCGCAGTTGCTCTTCGGTTTGCTTGCGTGCGCTGACATCGTGGATGATGCCGACGAAGATCGATTCGCCGTCCTGCTTGGCCTCGCCGACGGATAATTCCATGGGAAATGTCGAGCCATCCTTGCGCAGACCGATGACTTCCCGGCCGATCCCGATGATCTTGCGCTCGCCGGTCCGCAGGAAGTTACCGATATAGCCATCGTGATGCGCGCTGTAGGCAGGCGGCATCAGCATCTTGACGTTTTCGTGGAACACTTCTTCGGCGCGATATCCGAACAGCCTCTCGCAGGCTGGATTGAACAGCAGGATGCGGCCTCTGGCGTCGATCAGGATAAATCCGTCGACCGCCGTTTCCACCACCGCGGTCAGGCGCGCCATGCTCTCGCGCAACGCTTGCTGGGCCTGGCGGAATTGCTGGAGCAGTTGCTCGGAATCCCTGCCCTTCATCTCCTCTTCCTTGAGCGCTTCCTGGGCCTGGCGCAGTTCGAACGGAGACGGGATCGTGAGCAGTTTTGGCAGCAGTGGCCACAGCATGCCGGCGGTGAAGACGGACGCCGCGGCGGTCACGGCCTTGACGAGGCCTTCGATGCCGTAGATCGGCACCTACAACGTGTAGATCGACATGATATGCGTCAGGCCGCAGGCCAGGATGAAAATGCCGAACGCCCAATAGATCCAGCCAAATTTGAGGTCCCGCCGCTTCGAGACGAAAATCGCAAGCGCGAATGGAATCGAGAAGTAGGCCAGCGCGATCAACGCATCGGAAACAACATGCAGCCAGATCAGTTCCGGTTCCCACAACAGACAAATGCCGTGCGGCGAGAACATCGACGAATCCAGAATTCGCTCAAGGAATGTCCACATATTTTCCTACCGGCTGTTTTGAGAAGCGGCGAGGTCCGCCACGGCAACGGCGGCGGATATTTCCCGGACCAGACGCGAAGTTTCGTCGGACGAATCAAATACGCGCAGGGACGCAGGAATCGAAGCCGGCTATCCACGAAGCGAGAATAACGCTGTGTGCTTGCTTCGGAATCCTTGCTTCAGAATCAATGGCTGGAAGTCGAGCACAGGCCCCGCCCATGCGCAACCGCGGCGCCACAACCGCTATCTCAACATCGACCTGCGCAGGTCCGTGCCGGTGTCGACCGTTCAGGAAGCTCGCGCGGCAGTCATCACGATCCGGACCAGATCGGCGGCATTTCTCGCGCCCAGTTTTTTCATGATGTTCGCGCGGTGGTCTTCGATGGTGCGGGGACTAATTCCCAAGTGCCGCCCGGCCTCCTTGTTGGAGGCGCCGGAAGTAAACTGCTCCAGCACTTCGCGTTCGCGCCGGGTCAGCGGCTCACGGCCGGGGAAATGCAATGATCCGATACTGGAGGCCGAGCGATCGGCCTGACGGCGCGCATAGGCTTCGATCGCCTCGTTCAGCCGCGTCACGATCTCGTTTCCACGAAACGGCTTCTCGATGAAATCCAGCGCGCCATTCTTGATCACGCTGACCGCCATGGCGATATCGCCCTGTCCGGAGATAATGAAGATCGGCGCCGGATAGTCCTCGCCGCGCAATTCCCTCAGGATATCCAGGCCGGATTTACCGGGAATGTGTACGTCGAGCAGAATGGCGGCGGGGGTGCGATTTCGCGCGACCGACAACAATGCGGCGCCGTCGGCAAAGCAGATGACTTCGTAGCCTCCTGCCGACAAGACAATGGAAAGGGTTTCGCGGACGGCGGGATCGTCATCGACGACGAAGATCTCACCCCGAGAGAGCGGCTTTTCGGTCATGTGACATCGTCCCTTGTAGTGCAAAAAACGACGCGGGCCCGGCAGGCTTGCGGCTCAGACCGCAAATCGTGCCTATCCGTATTTCTACGGGACGATAACCTAACGCACAAGTAGCAACTTGATTTAGTCAAACGCGAAAAGGCGAGTTTTCCTCAGAACAGGCTCGTTTCCAACAGTGATCGGAACTTCAACTTCGCGAAACTCGTGTCCGATTCCGAAGTTCGTCGCATTTCGCGGAGCCACGTTCTTCGGAATCGACGAGCTCGCCGCAATGATGATGCGGACTTCTGAACCGCCGCATTAGTGTGCGGAATCGCTCTGTTTCTTTTTCCGGCCCTTCGTCTTCAGGAACTGGATATCCATCTCGGTTCCGTTGACGCGAACGAGTTCGCAACGGCGATAGGCAAGACCTGTGGACGACAGCAGCAGAAAGAATTCCTTGAGATTGAGACCCTGGATGGAGCCTTCCAGGGTCAACTGGGCGTCATTGTCCGATACGGCCTGGAGCAGGCAATCGCGACGCCATGTCCCGTCGATGGCCATGATGCAAACGTCATAGCCCCGGCCGAATGCCACGCGGTCGAGCACTTTTTTCTCTTCAGCCATGTCGCAGCCAGCTACCGGAGCAAGAAAACTTGATCGGGGCGGAAGAGAACCTGCGATACCCATGCAGAAAATCGAACGCCATCCTTTTGCAACCGTTAGTGGCTTGGGCGCGAACTTCCCGTTAATTTTATCGCCCGGACAAATACGGATCGAAGACTTTCATTTTATCGCAACCGACGGCCTCCGAACGAGGGCTGCGGCGGCAACACCGGTCCGGCAATCGCGATGTCAATTCCCTTCGAGCGCATCGGTTCGGAGGGTTAAATTCCCGCTAACGTTGCGGCGCAACACAAGCTTCGGAAAAATGCCGAACTTTGAGCGACATACCGCAAGCGGGCACCCGTCATCCGCCGCTGACTGAAATGTGACCCCGTACTTTTCCGGAGGACGGCAACACCTTACCGTTTTTTTTACGACTTAATTTACGACGCACTGCTTTGATCGCACCCGGCCCATGCCGGCCGTGAACTGCAAAGGTTTCCTTTACCAATCGCCGCGTTCCGCAATGATTCAGACCCGCGTTAAAGAGTTCTTGCAGCGATTGGCCCCGCCGACGCGCAGCAATTTGCTGGACGAACTGGAGCGGCTGGAACTCTCCGGCACCGAAATACCCGGTGTGGGTGAGGTCATGGATACGTTGCGCGCCGAGTTTCGCAACAACGGGCAGAGCCAGAAGCGCAACAGTGCTCCGGCGCGTCTTTTCTTCACTTCATTGGAGCCATTGCTGGTCGAAGGCGCTCCCCAGCACGCGACGACCGGCGGAATCCAGCGCGGTTCACTGTCGTCGATCTGGGAATGGATCAGCCGGGATCTGCTGCCGACGATGGCGCGCGACTACGTCAAGAACGTCAATGAACTTGTCACGGCGGACAAACAGCGGGAAGCCCGTCAGGCCGCCGCCGCGTTCCAGGTCAAGGTCATCAAAAGCATGGAGGGCGTTCTCAACTCTCCGGAAGGCGCCGACCAGATTCGCAACAGGCTCGCAACCTACACGGCCTCGCCCGCGGCCTTCGACGACCTGACCAAGATGCTGAGCGCACTCCGTGCGCGCGACGAACTTGCCAAGTTGAACGAGGCGTTGCCGGCCAAGCTCACCCGCTTTGAAAACGTCGAGGTCGCCAAAGTCTCGCCGCTACTGGCTGCGTTCGCAAAAACCAACCCTGAACAGCTTCCCTTCGCGCTGATGCTGGTGGCCCGGCGGCTCAAGATTCAATGGCAGTTGATCCGTCTCGCCACCAAGGCTGCCGCGACCAAGAATGCCGCCGACGTCGCCGCCACGCCCTACGCCGCCGCTGTCTCGATCGTGCTGGACCGCATCGAAGACAAACGCGGCATGTTGCGCGTCGCGCTCAAGAACGAGCGCATCCTCGTCGCCAAGGAAATTCTGGTCGGCATCTACGACGCCGAATACGCGCTGCGGGTCCGGATCGATCAGTTCGCGGAATCCGACTGGGGACGCAGGATGGATGCGCTGATGGCGTCGATCACCGAGCTCGTCGAAAGCGAGATCAAGCGCTTTCCCGACAATGTCGGTCACGTGCTGGGATCGCGCCGCCTGCGCAGCCACGAAACCCTCGCCGGCCGCCTGACCCATCTGGCGTGGAAAGGGCGCGATGTCGTGCGCGGAGGAACCGCCCGCGTGAAAAAGGCGCTTGGCGGCCCTGAAAAGTCCAGCGCCTGAACGCGCCCAGCCGGCCTCCATCGAACGGCGTTAAGACTTGAATGATAGTATTCAGATACCAATTTGATTGAAAAACAATCTGACTGGTCAGATTTTATGCGATTGACGTTGTGCTAAGTCATTTAGTCGCATATTTGTCATCCGGAGGAGAAGGATTTCTCATCCTTCGCCGACCAGAGAAATCCTTCGGGAGGCTACCATGGCCAGACCCAGTCTGCGCGAAAAGCTAGCCAGCAGCGCGGTGGATACGCTGCATACCTTTGGTTTCAAGGGTTGTTCGATCCAGGACATCACCGAGGCTGCCGGCGTTCCCAAGGGCTCGTTCTTCAATCACTTTGAAAACAAGGAAGAACTCGCGATCGATTCGCTGCGGCGTTATCTCGAAGGCGTTCGCAAGGACATGCTGTTTGACGAAAGCGTTCCGCCGCTGACGCGCCTGAAAAATCATTTCAGCTTCTTGGCCGAGCGTCTGATCTCGCTCGGCTATGGGCGCGGCTGCATGCTTGGGCTTTTCGCCGCGGAAGTGGGCGCGGATCACCCCAAGATGCGTGAGGAATTGCGTTCGATCTTCGACACCTGGTGCGACGGCGTCACATCAGTGCTGCGCGAAGCCCAGGCCAAAGGTGAGGTCGACCCCCGCCACGATCCGGCGCAACTGGCGCGCTTCCTGGTCAATGCCTGGCAGGGCGCAACGATCCGGCTCAAGATCACGCAAAGCTGCGAGCCGATCGATGACTTCCTGAACGTCGCCTTCAAGGCACTGTTAAAGTGAACGTGATCCTAACGTGAACCTAACTCCGTTGACATTTTAAGCTGACCGGTCATATTCACTGCATTGCGTTTCTGTAATGAAGTTCGGTGTTGATGCGTTCCGGGATAAAGCTGACCAGTCACCTTCCTTTCGGAATGAAGTATCATAATACCGCGCTTGCTCAGATGACGCGTTAACCGAGAGAGAGAAGCACCATGTCGAAGTTTTTCCAGAACACCCGCATCACCAGTCTCGTTTTCGGCTCGGCCGCTTTGGCGCTGATTTCCGTTAGCCCGGTGACCCCGGCTGCGGCCCAAGGTGTCCCGGCTGGTTTGACCCGGCTCGACTCGTCGCAGGGTTACGATGCCCAGGCCAGCGCTGAACTCCAGCAGCCCAAGGTCCGCAACACCTATGCGCACGTGCGCAAGAACAAGGAACAGGCCCAGTAATTCGATAACGGCGTCTACTGCCCTCTGTTGAACTACCCCTCCTTGAGTGCGATGGCGCCCCTCCGCCATCGCACTTTTTTTGCGCAATTTCGCCAGACCTACTTGGTCGGCTCGGTTGTCGACCACAGCAGCGTCTTGGCGTCTTTCTCGTAGGCCATGCCTTTGGGATAGCTGATCAGCTCCATCTGCATTCCCCATGGCGTCAGGAAATACAGGATCGACTGGCCGGCCGCGGGGCCTTCATTGACCGGGATCGGCCCCTGCATGGTCTTGACGCCCTTGCCGCGCAAATACTCCGCCGCCTTCGCGATATCGTCGACATAGAGCGCGATGTGGTGACCGCCGTAGTCGCTGTTCTTCGGCTCTGACTTTGCCTGATCCGGTGATTTGTACTGGAACAGCTCGATGTTCGAGCCATAGCCGCAGCGGACCATGCTGATCTCTTCGATGACGGCGCGTGGATTGACGTTGACGGCGTCCTGCATGAACGTTCCCTTGTCGTCCATGAATGGTCCGAACGACATCGCGTGCTTGCACCCGATCACATCGGTGAAAAAGGCGGTGGCTGCTTTCACGTCCGGCACGGTGATGCCGGTGTGATCGTGGCCACGCAGGCCAGGAATGGACTCGGCCGAGGCCGGTATCGCGGAGGCGCAGAACGTGAGCGCCGCGGAGGCAAGCAGGTATTTCAACTTGGTCATGATCGCTCCCTTTGGTTTTGCCGTGTCTAAACTTGGTGTGGACTAGCCGGGCGAGGCGAGCTGCCGCTCGACACCCTTGGGATCGTGGGCGAGGCCTTGCGCCAACCCGCGCGCCATCTCGCCGACATAGATTTCCTCTTCGCCCGCCTCGAAACCCCCGAGGATTTCCTTGGCAGCGTCCGCGGTCGACATCTTCGGGATGCTCAACATCGCGGTCATGCGGGTATCGATGGCGCCGGGAAGTGCTGCGGCAACGCGCACGCCCTTTGGCACGAGTTCACCGCGCAGCCCCTGCGTCAGGCTGAGACCGGCCGCCTTGGACGCGCAATAGGACCCCATGAACGGCAGATTGACCCGCGCCAGAATGGTCAGAATGTTGAGCACCGCGCCCTTGTTCTTGATCAGCACCGGCGCAAAGGCCTTGGTCACGCGCAAGGGAGCGAGATAGTTGATCTCGATCTCCTCGCGCGCGATCGCGATATCAGCCGTCACCAGGAAGGCGGTGTTGTGGTTGATGCCGGCATTGTTGATCAGCAGCGTGACGTCGCCAGCCGCCTTCGCCGCGGCCGCCACCTCCGCGTCGCTGGTGACATCCATCTTGAGCGGCACCAGCCCGTCGGATGCGGCGAGAGACGAAATATCGCGCGCCGCCGCATAGATCTTGGCGGCGCCACGGACTTTGAGTTCGGCGATGAGCGCCTTTGCAATCGCGCCGGTGGCGCCGGTGATGAGGACAACGGAACCCTTGATAGTCTCGGTCATGCGGCTGATCCTTGCTGTTGGGAGGTGGCAAGCGGTGGGGAATCGTCGAGCCAACCCGGCTCGACATCGGGCAATGGAATCGCGGCGAGCAGCTGCCGCGTATAGGCATGCTGGGGGGTGCTGAAAACACGGGCGACGGGGCCGTATTCGACGACCTCGCCCTGGTACAGGATCGCCACATCGTCGCAGAGCACCCGCACCAGCGAGAGGTCATGGCTGATGAACACCATGGTGAGGCCAAGCCGGGCGCGCAATTCCTTTAGCAGCAGCAGAATGTGCGCCTGGGTCGAAACATCGAGGCCCGACACGATTTCGTCGGCGACGATGAAATCAGGCTCCAGCGCGAGCGCCCGCGCAATGCCGGCGCGCTGGCGCTGGCCGCCGGAGAGTTCGTTCGGATAGCGGTCGGCGAATTCGGCCGGCAGGCCGACGAGGTTGAGAAGTGCGGCGGCGCGCTCGCGCTGGTCACGCTTTCCCTTGAGCCGCCCATACGCGCCTAAGGGCCGCGTCAGCGTGGTGCCGAGCCGCAGCCGCGGATTGAGCGAGGATTGCGGGTCCTGAAAAATCATCTGGATGCGCGCGCGCAACGGGCGCATCCCGGCATCGCTGAGCCCGCCGATCTCGACGCCGTCGAACTGGATGCCGCCCGAGGTCGGCTGAAGCAGCCGGACCAAGAGGCGGCCGAGCGTCGTCTTGCCGGAGCCGGATTCACCGACAAGGCCAAGCACCGATCCGCGCGGCACGGCAAGATCGACGCCTTTGATCACCTCACGCAGGCTGGGTTTGCTGAACAAACCGCTGCGTTGCGGATAGCCGAAACGAAGACTGCCGGTGCGAAGGAGAATGTCGCTCATGCCGGCACCGCTGTGCCTGCGATGTCGAGCTTGCGCGCTTCCGACCATAATTGCTCAATCAGGGCCGGCGGCACCGGCCGTAGCGTGTCCGCCGGACGGTCGGCCCGCGGCGTTGCCGCCAGCAACGCCCGCGTATAGGCGTGGCGCGGGCGCGCCAGCACGTCCACAGTCTCGCCCTCTTCAAGCACGCGGCCCGCATGCAGCACCGTCATGCTGCGGCAGATCTTGGCGACCACGCCAAGGTCATGGGTGATGAACAGCACGGCGCTGCCATGACGCAGCCGCAGCCGCTCGACGAGTTGAAGCACCTGACGCTGAACCGTAACATCGAGCGCGGTGGTCGGCTCGTCCGCAATGACGAGCGACGGATCGCACGCAAACGCCATCGCGATCAGGACCCGCTGCCGCATGCCGCCGGAAATCTCGTGGGGATAAAGGGTCAGTACCCGCTCGGGGTCCCGGATCGCGACCTCGGTCAGGAGTTCGGTTGCACGCTGGAGCGCGGCCGGCTTCGACAGATCAAGATGGTGCCGCAGCAGGCTGACGATCTGCGCGCCGACGCGCTTCACCGGATTGAGCGAGGTCATCGGGTCCTGTGGAATGAGCGCAATGCGGCGGCCAAGCAGGCTGCGCCGCTCGGCCTCACGCATCGCCAGAAGGTCGCGGCCCTCGAAAGCGATATGACCGGACAGAACGCTCGCGTTTGGCGGCAACAAGCCGAGCACCGCGCGGCCCAGCATGGATTTGCCGGCACCGGACTCGCCGACCAGCCCGCGGACTTCACCCGGTTCAACCTGGAGGCTGACCCCGCGCAGCACATTGGCCTCACCGATGGCGACCTTCAGCTCCTCGATGGCGAGCGTGGCGGTCATGAGCGTTGCACCGGATCGAGCGCGAGGCGCAGACCATCGCCGAGCAGGTTGAGGCCGATGACGCTTAAGATGATGCAAGCAATCGGCAGCGCCATGATCCACGGCGCCTGATACACGATCTGGCGTCCTTCCGCGATCATGCTTCCCCAGGTCGGCGTGTCGCCTGCAACGGAAATCCCGACAAAGGACAGGATCACCTCGACGAGGATCGCAATCCCCATCTCGACCGCGAGCAGCGTGACCAGCAGCGGAACAAGATTCGGCAGGATCTCCAGCCGCAGCACCTTTGCACGGCTCAACCCGATCGCGCGCGCCGCCGAAGCATAGTCGCGCGTTAATTGCGCCATGGTCTCGGCGCGCATCACGCGGGCAAAGCGGGTCCAGTCGACCACCACGATCGCGACGATGACCGAGGTCAGACCGGCGCCGATCACCGCTGCCAGCACGATCGACAGCAGCACCGGCGGAAACGCCATCCAGACGTCGATCAGCCGGGAGATGAATTGGTCGACCCAACCGCCAAAGCTGCCGGCAAAAAGGCCGAGCGTGACGCCGATCAGGGCCGCCAGCGTCGCTGCGATCAGCGCCACCATGACCGCCGTTCGCGCCGAGTAGATCAGCCGCGACAGCACGCAACGGCCGAGGCTGTCCGTGCCGAGGATGTAGGAGGGATCACCGCCTTGCGCCCACATCGGCGGCAGTTGCGCCGACAGCAAATCCTGTTCGAGCGGATCGTGCGGCGCCAGCACGGTCGCGAGCAGCGCGGCCAGCACCAATATGGCCACGAGCACCGCGCCAACCCACAGGCGCGCGCCGCCCCGCCTCCATCCGGCGAGCACCCGCGAAGGGGGTGCAGCAACGGGCGCGACTGCGACGTCAGCCATTATTTCAGCCATGGCGCAGCCTCGGATCGAGCAGCGTCACGATGAAATCAACAATGAGATTGAGCGCGATGAACATCACCGCGAATGTCAACACCAGCCCCTGGATCAGCGGAAAATCGCGATTGATCACGGCGTCGATCGCCATGTTGCCGATGCCCTCATAGGAGAAGATGCGTTCGACCAGCACGGTGCCGCCGAGCAGCAACGTCACCTGCACGCCGCCAAGCGCGACGGTCGGAATCAGCGCGTTGGGGAACACTTCGTGAAGCAGGATGGCGGGTCGTGAATAGCCGCGGGCGCGGGCGACCTGGGCATAATCCTGATCCTCCGCTTCCGCGAGCGACGCCTTCAGGAGGCGCGCGATGATCGCCGCGAACGGCAACGCCAGCGCCAGCGCCGGCAGGATCATGTGGTGCAGAAGCGCGGAGGCGATATCGAGACGGCCGGTCAACAGGCTTTCGATCAGGTAGAAATTGCTGTGAAAGTCGATCTCGATCTGCGGATCGATACGGCCGGAGATCGGCAGCCACGGGATCAGCACACCGAACAGGAGCAGGAGGATCAGCGCCCAGAGAAAATCCGGTATGGCCAACAGCACGCCGACCCCGCCATCGACCGCCCATTCCGCCCGGCCGCCGCGCGAGAGGATGCCGGCAAGCGCCGTGAGGGCTCCGATGAAGAGCGCGATCAAGGTTGCCAACAGCGAAAGTTCGATGGTGGCCGGCAAGCGCATCAGCAACAGGGCGGACACGCTTTGGCGCACGCTGATCGACCGCCCGAAATCACCGCTTGCGACCTGGCCGAGCCAGGTCGCAAATTGATGCAGGATCGGCTGGTCGAGGCCGTAGAGCGCCCGCAGCCTGACGATGTCGGCTTCTGAAGCGCCGGGCGGAATCATCATCGCGACGGGATCGCCCGGCACGACGCGCAACAGCACGAACACGATCACCGCCACGCCGAACAGAGTGGGCGGTACGAGGACGAGTCGCCGGATGATCTCGCCCCATCGCATCGCTACGCGTTGCTCCCTGTCGTCACCTTAAGCGGGCGTGACGAATTGCGGAAGGATCATGCCGCTGGATTGTGCCACGATCTTCAGGCCCTTTTTGTGGATGATCGGCTGCACATACTGGAACAGCGGGATCACCTCGCCTTCCTCGGCGATATATTTGTCGACCGCCTTGTAACCGGCGATGCGCTTGGCCTCGTCCTTCTCGCCCCACAACGGTCCGATCCGCTCGACCAGGTCCTTGCCCTTCCAGGCGCAGTGCGGCGACGGGCCGAACATGGCAAAGCCGGTCGAGGTGGAGGGATCGCCGATCGCATTGCCCCAATTGTAGAACGCCGCGGGCGCAAGCTTGTGGCCGGCGCGCAGTTCGAAGTGCTTGGCGATTTCGTAGACCTCGATGGTGGCGTCGATGCCGACCTTGCGCCACATCCCGACGATCGCCTGGATCATCTCGTAATCCTTCGGCTTGAAGCCGCGCGTCGTCTGGATCGTGAACTTGACCGGCTTGTCCGGCGAGTAGCCGCTCTTGGCAAGCAGGCTCTTGGCGAGTTCTGGATCGTAGGCAACCTTGATCGAGGGATCGAAGGCGGCATAGCCGGGCGCCTCCAGCGTCGAGATCGGAACGCCGTACCCCTTCAACAGCCGGTCGACGATCGCCTTCTTGTCGATCGCATGGTTGGCGGCCAGCCGGACATTGCGATCGAGCATCGGATCGATGTCGGTCAGGAAGATCATCGCGATATCGGAAACCGGCTTGGTCTGGCCGGCGAGGCCCGGCTTGTTTTTCAGGCGATCGAATTCCTCGTAGGGAATTTCGAAAGTCAGATCCGACCCGCCGGATTCGATTTCGGCGACACGGCTGGTGGGATCGGTGATGAACTTGAACACCACGGTCTCGAAAGCGGGCTTCGGACCCCAATAGCCGGGATGCGCCTTCAGCCGCAGGAACGCGCTGCGCTCGAACGCATCGACCTTGTAGGGGCCCGACCCGATCGGCGCCTTCTCGAATCCTTCCGCGCCGACCTTCTCGTAATAGGCTTTCGGCAGGATATAGCCGGTGAGGAACGCCATCCATTTGAACAGCGTCGGTTCGAATTCCACGACGTCGCCGGTGATGGTGTTGCCGTCGATCTTGTAGTTGTTGACTTTGGACCAGACGAACTGGATCGGGTTGCTGCCCTTGGGATCGGCCGCGCGCTGCAACGACCACACGACGTCTTCCGGCGTGACCGGCGAACCGTCATGCCAGGTCGCGCCCTTGCGCAGTTCCAGCGTGATCTTGCTGCGGTCCTCGTTCCAGCCCCATTTGGTCAGAAGGCCGGGCTTGAACGAGAGATCCGGCGCCTGGCCGATATAGGGATCGAACACCGACTGGTAGATCGACTGGATCGTCGGATTGACCGCCGAGAGACCAACGGTCGGGTCGAACGACGGCAGATTGACGTTATAGGCGATGGTCAGCGTACCCGCTGTTGCAGCATGCGCTGCGCCATCACCGAGGAGACCGGAGGACAACGGCAGCGCCGCTGCACCACCGGCGAGTTGCAGGACCGAACGACGAGACAGTGAAGACATCATGTTCATTACCCCAACGCTATGAGCCAAATTAAAAACCAACACCTGCGCAAGCCGCGCCGCCAACTCGTTTCGCTTATTTGCTCGACTATTTTCTCGCACTCTCCGACCAACGGGCCATCAATGTGTTCGACGGCAACGTCTCATCGACGAGCTTCTTCGCGGTCTCGATACCGGCGACCGGGAGCTTCGCAGGATCGAGCAGCCCGATCTGGACCAGCACCGAGGCCTGATCCCAGAAAATATGCTCGTTGTAGAGCTTGTCGCCGCGGAAGCGGACAATCGCGATCAAGGGGATCTCGACATATTTGCCGGTCGGCGCGACGCCCGGCAGCATCCAGTCGATCTCGATGTCATGGGTAAAGCAAAACAGCATCTCGTCGACGATACGATCGGCGCCGATGGTGCGCGAGATCGGGACGAGCCTGGTGTCCTTTGGCGTCTTCGGAATGAAATGGTTTTTGTAGAAACGCAGGAGATCGCGATAACCGACGCCGCCCGTCATGGTCGGGATATGATTGACATAGGGCTCGGCGACCATCGTCCCCATGGTTTCTTCCGCCGAACGGACACCGAATTCGAGTTCGGTATGCTTGTCCCACAGCGCCGACAGATCGTAATGCGGGCCCAGAACTTTCCGGAACAGCGCGATCGAGCGCGAATGCGCCATCAGCGTCGCCGGCTTGTTGAAGCTCGTGCGCTCCGGCGCGGCAAAGGCATGGTCACAGCCGGGATAGAGATAGAACTCGGCGTCGGACCGTCCCTTGAAAGCGGCCTTGACCTGCTCGCGCGCCTCGGCCGGGGCGTATTTATCGAGCTCGGCGAAATGGAAGACGATTGGTCCTTTGACGTTGCCCGCTTCGGCGATATCGGCCTCGATGCCGACGCCATAATAGCTGACGGCGCAATCCACATTGGTGCGCGCGGCGACAAGATAAGCGAGCTTGCCGCCAAGACAGAAGCCCAGCGCGCCGACCTTGCCTTTACATTCGGGGCGCGCGCGCAGCACCTTGAGCGCGTCGTCGGCGTCCTTGATCGACTGGTTGGCGTCGAAGCGCTGGTAGTAGCCGAACGCCTTGTTGAAATCGGCCTCGGAATAGCCGAGATCGACACCCGGCTCCATGCGCCAGAACAGGTCCGGCGCCAGCACGACATAACCTTCTTCCGCGTAGTAGTCTGCGGTCTCGCGCATCGACTTGTTGACGCCGAAGATCTCCTGCAACAACAGAATGCCGGGACCTGAGCCCGAGGCGGGAACGGCGAGATAGCCCTTGAACGTGCCGCCATCCCTGGCCGCGATGTCGATCCATTGTCCCGCCATCGAATCCTCCCCTTGCTGAAGTCTGTAGAGCCTTCCCGGTGTGCGGCGCTGTTTGACGCGCCATGCATGAGAAGAAGGGGGGTGCCCTTTTCATCATGCTTTCTTAATTGTATTTTTAATGTAAGAATCAAACTTGTAAATAGCATTGATTGGGCACAGCCTGCCCACTCGCTGAGCGAAGACGAGAATCAGGAGCGGACGTTGAGGAAGACGCGAGAGGCTGCGGCGAAGCGAACCGGTGGGTCCGTCAAGCCAAAGCCGGCCACCATCGAGCGGCCGGGCTCCTGGCACCTGGCGCGTACCGAGACCGAGCGGAGGCTGTCGGAATTTGAGTTTCGTCTGGAGCGACTGGCGCAGGCCTACTACCGCTGGAAAGCCGCATGCCTCGCCGCGGTCTGCGATGTGCCGCTGACCGGCGACGATGTCGCGGTGCTCAATGTGGCCCGGATGGGCGACGAGCCGAAGCGGCTTTCCGAGATCGGCCAGCTGCTCAACCGCGTCGATGTCCCCAATCTCCAATACGCCACGCGAAAGCTGGTGAAGGCCGGCCTGATCGAGACCGAAGGCTCTTCGTCGCGCAAGGAAACGCGCTATCGCGCGACCGAGACCGGCCGCTCCGTCACCGAAGCCTATGCGGCGTTGCGCGCCGCGACCTTGCCGCCGATGTTGGAAGCGATGGAAGGCTGGGCGGAAAAATCCGCGGCCGCCGGCTCCCATCTCGAACTGGTCTCGAGCCTCTATACCCAGGCAGCCCAGGCCGCGATCACACGGCGTCATCAGCCGTAAGGCTCAGGGCGAGCGACGTCAAAGAGTTAGCGTTGGAGAAAATATAAAGGGCGTCAGCCCGCCCTTTATTTTCGACACTAAAACACCATTGCCGCATGAGTTAATGCGGCCCGGTCATGCGCGGGCCGGTTTTGGCTCGGGATGCTTCGTCTCCCGGCCTTTGACGTCGAGATAATATTGCGGCGCCTCGCGACGGTCGAACCGTCCGTAGTCGCGCACCACACGCACCTTGCGATGTCGAAGCTTCTCGATGCCATCGATCTTCTTCGGCACCCATTCCTCCGCCGCGGCCGGATCCTTCCACCCGACCAGGAGCGCCAGTTTGCCGGGGTTGTAGATGCTGGCCCAGATGTCGTGCTCGACCACGCCGCTGTCTTTGAGATCGAGGCCAAGAAGAGCCGGCAACAACTCGATCCGACCGGCAAGGGCGCCTTCCTTCACCGGGACGATCTCCGTAAACGTCATGAGCTTTGCTGTGCCTGTTTCGGTCGCGTCGAAACGACGTTCGTCGACCGGGGCCTCCTTTGGCGGCGCGGTGTCGGAAGTGACGTCACCCACACGCAGATGATAGTCCTGGAAGATCTGGAAGCGGCCTTTGGCCTGGGTTGCATGGTGCTCGCCTTCGGTACGCCAACGCACCACGGATTTTTCATCGCGCCAGGTGGAGTGCGACAGGACCCATCCCGGCCTATGCAGGCTTTCGAACCGTTCGTTATCGACGAAGCCGTCGATCGACTCCAGGATCGGTTTCAAATGCTTGGCGAGTTCGAGATATTCGTCCTTCTTCCCGTCGTTGGGAAGCACCTCGAAGATGACGGAAAACATGGGGATCGCCTTTCTGCTTCGATTTCATTCAGGCGGCAACAGGCGACATCGCCGCCCGTCCGCTAATCATTTCGGTCGCGAAGTGATCGAACCGAAACGCGCCGGGCGCACCGGCGCGCTTCGCATCATACGTGCTTACAGCAGTGCGTATTGCGCGCGTTCGCGTTTGGCGAGCAGCGGCAGGGCCTGGCCGGCGATATAGGTTTTGAAATAATCGCTTTCCTGATGCGCTTTCAGGGCCGCTTCGTCGCGGAACAGCTCATAAAAGAGAAACTGCGCCGGATTGTCCTTGTTGCGGCCGATCAGGAAAAGTTTCGCGCCGGGATCCTTCTGCGCTTCCGGGAGGAATTGATCGAGGATTGACGCGACCTTGTCGGCCTGCCCCTCCTTGGCCTCCCATTACGCCACCACCAGCAAGCCACCGCCGCCGACGGCTTCGCCAATCGTCTTAGTATTCGCTGCATATTGGTTCATGGTCTTGTCTCCCTTTTCGTCGGATCGAGAAGTTGAAATGGTCCACGGCGTAAAATTGCCGATCGCCAGGACGGCGCCGAATGTTGCAATCGCCGACCGGCGATCGAACATGTCGGCATGACGCGGCCCTGCCCGCGCATCGCTCGCACGTTTCATGAGATTCTCCGTTGGCTCGTTTCGATCGAGACCAACAAGCGTCAGTAGCAGCCGTTCCGTCGGGAACCTTCGATGGGGGTCGAAGTGTTGATGGTGTGAGGGTGAGGTTGGGGGCGGTGGCCACGATCACCCGCATGTAGATTGGGTCCGCAGATGCACAAATCGGGAGGACGTTTTGAGGCCAATCGTATTGATGTACCGTACTTCGCTTCCGCGCTCGCTTTGAATTGCCGAGACCAGTTTTGATCGGCGCACCCAGACTCGGCCCGTCCCTACTCCCAACACATTCTTGACGTACCGGAAATTTGGCATACCCATTTTTTCCACGAATCAATCTCGATGAATTATCCGATCGACCACCACTTCATTCCGGCGTTCTTTCTTGCGCAGTGGGCTGACGCCAGCAACAAGCTGGTGGAATATACGATCAAGCATGGTAGGCTGATCCCGAAGCTGATTGGCCCCCGAGGCACGGGATTTGAACAGCGTCTCTATTCTTTCCCCGAACTCCCGCCGGATGCCGCTCAATTTATAGAGCAGGTCTTTATTCAATTACGCAGATCGCGTCGCCGCAGACGCACTCAACAACCATCTTACCAAAACGCCCACGCCTTGGAGCGTCGATCTGATAAGCGCCTGGTCGCGGTTCGTGATCGCCGTGCATCTGCGCCATCCGGACGCCATGCCGGAATTGCGCGCGGCGGTCAAATCCATTTGGGACGGAAGCGGCACTGCGTATCAGACCGAGTACGAAGCCATCAAGAAACCGGAAGACCCGCCGACGTTCGACGAATATCTTGCCGTGCGCGATCCCCTGGTGCCGAGCAAAATGCACGTCAATATGATCGTAAAGGTATTTGATAACGACGTGCTCGGAAAGCACATCAACAACATGATATGGGGAGTGATCGATGTATCGGCTTCCCCACACCGATTTCTTCTTTCCGACCGGCCGGTACTTATTGCGGACCTCAAGGAGCCCATCGGTATAGTTGCGCTTCCCATCGGGCCAACAAAACTATTCATTGCAACAAACAGCGATGCTGGGACGCGGCACCTGCGATCACTTCATGCGCGCGAGCTGGTTCACAAGTTAAACTATTTTGTTGTCGGCCGCGCACGGAGATTCGTCTGGGCGCACGATCAATCGCAAACTGCCTTCATTGAAAAGCATATGTCAAAGCGATTGGAGCCCACGCCACTCTTTCCGAATATCGGCAAATACCCCGCTTCTTCAGTATCAGGAGAGGGCGCCGTATCTAGGCTATAATATCTACTGGACACGCAGACGCTATCGACGCGAGATCATCGACCTTCTGGGAGGTCTTTTGTAGCGCTTCGCAAGCTCTGTTGTTATCTCGCCAGAGAAAGCTTGATTGACTCGGCAACTTGATAAAACGGGTCCGTTTCATTTGGATAAAGTGCAGACCGCTCTACCATTGGAAAGGCATAACCGTTCCAGAATGTTCTCGGATCAAACTCGAATTTCGCGTCGGCCTGCACCTATGCCGCATTTCGAGTGCGGTGCATTCGACTACTCCGCCCCCTGATCGCGCGCAATCGCACATACCCGCTCCGCGCAAATTGCCCGTCGTGCCAATCTGTCGCGGTCGTTTTCACTTGCGCCGTCGGGCAAATCACTGGCCTAAGCTCGCCCGTCTCGCGCCCGATCAAAGAGGGGCGTATCGCGATCGTCACGGACGTTGGGCGCGGGATGCGATGGACGCTTTGGGCAGCGCGAGACGAACGCAAAGGCCTTAAGCGTGCGGTGAAGTCGTGTGGTCCTGATCTCCCGACGCTGGGATCAACTGGCGATGATGCTTGCGCATCACGCCAGGACGGTGGCTAACAAGCCCGGTACACCGGGGAGAGCGCGTATAAGCCGTTAACTCCATCGTACAGGGAATGCCGGATGTTTCGGCGGGCCTGTGGTGGACTAACTCGTGTGCTTTTTTATTTTCGCACGCGAGGCTGCGGGTGCGTTTCGTGCACCGGCATTCCCTGTGCCCTCTGATGAGGGACGAGACGATGCATCACCCGGGCGCACAAACGCGCCGCGGGAATGCTGCAGTTTGTCTTCTCTCCGTGTCATCGCCCGGCTTGACCGGGCGACCCGGTAACCGCTGGGGTCTCGGACGACTACGACCGTCACGGCGTACTGGATGCCCCGCCTACGCGGGGCATGACGGCGAACTGGCTGTTTGACATGTGAATCTGAACCAAGGCGCGCACCCGGTGCGACGTCTCCAACGCGCCACACGAATCACCGTGTCAAGAATTGACGCCTTCGATTCGCAGTGCATGCTCCGCGCATGTTGCGTTTTGCGGACATGCGATTCGCTCGAATGAGCAGCGGGCATCGTTGCCTGATCCGGGATCTCGGGCTGGTCAAGGGGGGCAAGGGGCTGAGGCACCACGACGTGGTGCTCGAACTGTCGTGGCGCGGGCTCCTGAAATTTGCGGCGTCACGAATCCGCCGCGGCCAGAGCCAGCTTGAAGGCGCGCATCAAGCGGAGGCAAGAAATCTTTTCTTGGCAAAAGCCTTGCCTGACCCTGACTTGAAGTATCGCTCAAGCGAGCGAGCCGTGACTTCATCGGCTACGGCGACATAGGTACGAAGTACGACTGGGAGATGTTGCCTTGTCGAGACAACGTGTCCCTGTTGATGTGACTTGAACCGGCGCCGCAAATCATTGGTAGAGCCGACATAGATGTCACGGTTGCTCAGTTCGAGGAAATAAACGTACCACATGGGTGCAGTCTCTCCCTACGCTCCTTCGGAGCTTCGGGAGACACCCTTCGCTATCTCGCGAGGGTCGCCTGCCACCCGTAGCGCGTTAGCGCGAAGGGTGGCGGAGAGGGGGGGATTCGAACCCCCGATAGGCTTGCACCTATGCCGCATTTCGAGTGCGGTACAATCAACCACTCTGCCACCTCTCCAGGCGCAAATCAGGGCAAATCGGGCCCTGAGGTTGGGGCGAGTTCTAGGCGAGGAAGGCTGATCAGACAAGGCGGCCATTCGCTAAATTTCAGCGCGGCCGGGTCCGAAACGCGACAAACGCGGAACGCGTTGCGCGGGGTGGGACCGCCAGACGCGGAAAACACCGGCGGTCCCGTGTCGCGTCATTGAAATTGCGGGCCGGGAAGTGCGGCTTCGCGGGCCAGCCTGAGCGACGGCAGGAGCCTAGCGATCCAACCGGGCGCGGCAACGCGATCCCGGTTTTAACCTAACCAGTCAAGGTTACCGGCGCGAACCTGAGGATTAATCCTTCTTCTTCTCTTTCTTCTCGTCGTCGCGTTTTTCGTCTTTTTCCCTGTCCCTGTGGCGGTTGGAAAAGCGCGCATTGCCCAATCCGGTGCCGATGGTCAGAACGCCCCAGTGATCGACGTCCTGCATGAACGGAACTTCTGACAGGCCCTGGGCTACCCCGTCATTATGCATCAGCACCGCGGTGTCGTGATTACCGATCTTGGGGATCGCCTCGACCAGGCTCGCCGGCAAATTGAATTTGCTGCTTTCCCAATTGCCCGGCAGGTTCTGCGCGCCCTTGGCAATCGAGCCGTCATCCTCGATCACGCCGGGACAGGAGATTCCGATGAAGGGTGCGAGCTTGTGGCCTTCGGTCTCGGCCTCGTCGATCAGGCCTTTGAGCATCTTGACCAGCCGCTTGACGGCGCCTTCCCGCGTCGGCTCGTCATCGGCATGACGCCACAGTTCCGAATGCGCCACCGAGGCCTTGGAGAGGTCCTGGGCCTTCCTCCACCGGGTTTCGACCAGGCCGCAGCGGATATTGGTGCCGCCGATATCGACCGCGAGAATGCTGTCATAGCCTTCGAAGATCCATGACGGCGCCAGATGCAGGCAGCCGATCAGGCCGGCCTCGTCCGGATCGAAGCGGATCGGCCACAGGTCGACCTTGAAGCCTTCGGCCTTGAGCAGGATATCGGTGCGCGCGATGGCGAGTTCGCCGACCCGGCTCTGGCGAAAGCCGCCGCCGACCACGATGCGTTCGGTATCGGCCCATGCCTTGGTCTTCAGAAAGCGCGACGTCACATAGGCCAGCTCGTGGGCAAATTCCTCGATCGCGCCATGGACCAGCGCGGCGGCGCCGATATCGTCGCCGACCAGCGCCTCGTCGAGTTCGCTTTTGCTGAACTTCTCGGTGGATTTATCGCCGAGTGGATCGTCGCCGTTTTTCTTCAGCGGCTTGCGCAGATCGTCCAGGATCTTGCGGAAGGCCCCCTTGCTGGCGCGGTCGCCGAGGAAGCCGTCATCGTCCTTCAGTTCGATATTGAAGCTGTCGACGTCCACCGAAGGCAGACGTGCAGCCCCGTGCCGCCCGATCCCGACGGTGGTTACTGTATCCTCAGCCATTATTTGCCCCGCCGGGTGCCATCTGGAAGGACAACCCTCGGGGAACCCGTTGGTTTCACTGGTAGGTGAGTAGCGAATAGTGAATGGCGAGTGGCTCTTCCCTATTCGCTATTCGCCATTCCCTATTCGCCCCTTTTGGCTGCAAATCCCGCCATTTCGACCGGTTTTCAGGCCACTTTACCTTGACTCCGGGCCTTGAGCGGCTATAAGTCCCGCACCCGGCGCGGGAGGTTTCTCGCGCTGTTTGTTTTTGCGCCGATTTGCTTTCAGGGCCACGACATTTAAAGGCTTTGGTCCGGTCGCGCGAAAATTGAACCCATAACGACTGAAGAAAAAGCCGACCCGGATTCGTCCGAGGCCGGGATCGAACACGAAGGAATAAAACGATGTTCGCAGTCATCAAAACCGGCGGCCGGCAATACCGTGTCGCGCCGGATGATGTGCTCGAGATAGGCAAGATCGCCGGCGACGTCGGCACGATCGTGCAGCTTGGCGAAGTGTTGCTGGTTGGCGGCGAAACGCCGGTGCTCGGTGCGCCGACGGTTGCGGGTGCCTCCGTTGCAGCCGAAGTGCTGGATCACAAGCGCGGACCGAAGGTGATCGCGTTCAAGAAGCGCCGCCGCAAGAATTCGCGCCGCAAGCGCGGCTATCGCGACGAGATCACGGTGCTTCGCATCACCGAGATCCTGACCAACGACAACAAGCCGACCATCGGACCGCGCCCGAAGCGCGAGAAGGTGGTGGCGAAGCCGGCGGATGACGGCGACGAGGCGCCGAAGGCCGCGAAGAAAAAGGCCGCGCCGAAGAAGCCAGCCGCCAAGAAGACCGCGGCAAAAGCGCCCGCCAAGGCTGACGCCAAGAAGGCTCCGGCCAAGAAGGCCGCCGCGAAAGGCAAAAGCGACAAGAAGTGACACGCTTCATATCAGCGTGACATGAGTTGAAATGAATTCGTCAACGAATTGATCTAGAGATCAGATAGAAGCTGGAGACGGGCCATGGCTCACAAAAAAGCAGGCGGTTCATCACGTAACGGCCGTGATTCGGCGGGCAAGCGCCTCGGGATCAAGACCTATGGCGGCGAACATGTGATTCCCGGCAATATCATCGCGCGTCAGCGCGGCACCACCTGGCACCCCGGCCTTAATGTCGGCATGGGTACCGACCATACTCTCTTCGCCAAGGTAGAGGGCCATGTCGAGTTTCGCGCCAAAGCCAATGGCCGCACCTTCGTATCGGTAATCCCGATGGCGCAGGCGGCCGAATAGACGGTGGAACATACAGATTCCGCCGGGTCCTGTTGAACCGGCGGAGCGCTTAAAGGCTCCAAGGGGAGGCGGGAAACCAGCCTCCCCTTTTTGTTGCGTGTCGTTTCGAACGCGAAAGACCGCGGCAAGTCCCAAGAGTTTTGAGAGAGTTTTCAACTCAAGGAGCCTTTGATGTTGCGAGATATCCCGCCCCGAACGCTGCGCGAGGCAGGACGTTGCATCCTCGAGACCGAACGGCTGACGCTGCGCAAGCCGACGCTTGCGGACGTCAATGCCATTACGCGTCTCGCCGGCGATCGCCGCATCGCGGAGAATTCCCGTCGCCTGCCGCATCCCTATTCGCAAGGGGACGCGGTCGAATTCGTCCGCGGCATCGCACGCAGCCGTGAGACGGTTTTCCTGATCGAAAAGGATCACACGCCGATCGGCATGGCCGGCGTCGATTGGCGCGAGCCTGAACAGCCGGAACTCGGCTACTGGCTCGGCGTCGACTATTGGGGGCAGGGTCTGGCCACCGAAGCCGCACGCGCCGTGATCGATTTCACGTTCGAGCAGTTCGATACTGGCCAACTGCGCGCCGGCGCGCGCGTCGCCAACCCCGCCTCGCGCAATGTGCTGGAGAAATGCGGTTTCCAGTGGTTCGGCGTCGAGCTGCATCGATTCGAGGCGCTGGGGTCATCGACCCCCGTCGATTGTTTCCGCCTGACGCGCAGCATCTGGGCATCGCTGAAGAATTGGGGCCAATCGACGCGGCGACCATAGCGCTTTCCTACGCGGGCGGGCTGACGACGGATTCGCTTCGTCCAAGCTCCCGCTCGCGCAGGAAGATATAAAGCCCCGCCCCGATAATGATCGCTGCGCCGAGTGCCATCGGCAACGATGGCACGTCGCCGAACACGGCATAGCCGAACATCACCGCCCAGAGAATCATCGTATATTGATACGGCACGACCGTGGAGGCCGGCGCGAGCTTCAGCGAACGGTTGACGCAGAGCAGCGCACACACCGAAATCGCGCCCGCGGCAAAGAAAAGACCGAGACTGCTTAAGGTGGGCGTGACCCAGCCGATCGGCGCGATCACGAGGCCAAACAACAGTCCCGCCACAAACTGCCCCGAGGCCAGCACGATATCGGGAGTTGTGCGCAACAAGCGAGTGATCAGCAGCGAGCAGGAAAAGGCCAGGCTGCCGGCGAGCGCGATCATCGCGGGCCAGCTGATCGTCTGCGCCGAGGGTCGAAGCGCGATCACTACGCCGCAAAATCCGGCCAGGATCGCGCTCCAGCGCCGCCAGCCGACCCGCTCGCCCAGAAAGACGGCCGACAACGCCGTCACGAAAATCGGTGTCGCCAGATAGTAGGTCACGACATCGGCGAGCGGCAGGTAGACAGTAGCGAGAAAGAACGCGGCAATCTCGAGAGTTGAAAAGATGAGCCGCAGGAGCTGCAACCACGGCCGCTCGACCCGGGCGAATTCGGCGCGCTGCCGCCACATCGATGGCGCAAGCAGCGCCAACGCCGCGCAGGCCCGCAAGAGCATCAATTGCCCGACCGAATAGGTGGCGACGATATATTTACCGAGCGCGTCGCCGAACGCGAACATGCAGACGCCCGCCAGCATCAGCGCGATGCCGGCCAGCCGGGCGGAGCGATCGTCAAGGGTTGTGGAGATTTTGGCGAGTAAACTCATTTGGGACCGCTGCGTTTCACTATAGACTTTGTTATGACCCGTTAGGAAGGCAGGTATGACCGATTTCGATCCCGCCGAACATCGCATGGTGCAACAGCAGCGCTGGTTCGAGGATTTTTCGCTTGGTGAGCGCTTCGTCATCCCGAGCCGCACTATGACGGAAGCCGTCTTTGCGGCCTTCCAGACCGCCAGCGGCGACACCCACCCGGTGCATTACGATGTGGAATATTGCCGCGCGCGCGGCATGCCTGATCTGCTCGCCCACGGCTTTCAGACCCTGATCCACACCGCGCCGGGAGCGGGAATGTTTCCATTCATGATCGAGGAATCGCTGGTTGCGTTTCTCGAACAATCGAGCCGTTTCTTAAAGCCGGTCTATGCCGGTGATACGATCTACCCCGCACTTGAAGTAACGGAACTGACAGCAGGCCGCACCACCGGCGTCGTCACCTTGCGCTCGACGGTATTCAACCAGCGGCGCGAGTTGGTACTGGAGGGATGGCAGAAATTCCTCATACGCCGGCGGCCTGCATAGCTGCAACGCAGGTTTCTTTCGCGTTCCTGGCTTCATTTACCAAGCTTTGTGGTTGCCGCTTCGCCGCCGCTGCCCTACCTATGCCCCATGAAATTCCTCGACGAAGCCAAGGTCTATATTCGCTCCGGCGACGGTGGTAACGGCTGCGTGGCCTTTCGCCGCGAGAAGTATGTCGAGTTCGGCGGCCCTTCCGGCGGCAATGGCGGCCGCGGCGGCGATGTCATTGTCGAAGTCGTCGACGGACTCAACACCCTGATCGACTACCGCTACCAGCAGCACTTCAAGGCTCCGAAGGGCACCAACGGCATGGGCAAGGACCGCCACGGCGCCAACGGCAAGGACATCGTGCTCAAGGTGCCGGTCGGCACGCAAATATTCGACGAAGACAGGACGACGCTGATTCACGACTTCACGACGCTCGGCGAGAAATTCGTGCTGGCGGAAGGCGGCAATGGCGGCTTCGGCAACGCGCATTTCAAGACCTCCACCAATCGTGCGCCGCGCAACGCCAATCCCGGAGAGGTCGGCGAGGAACGCTGGATTTGGCTGCGGCTGAAGCTGATCGCGGACGCAGGGCTCGTCGGCCTGCCCAATGCCGGCAAGTCGACCTTTCTTTCCAAGGTCAGCGCCGCCAAACCGAAAATCGCCGACTATCCCTTCACCACGCTGCATCCACAGCTCGGCGTCGTGAATGCCGATGGCCGTGAGTTCGTGCTCGCCGACATTCCCGGACTGATCGAAGGTGCCCATGAGGGCGCCGGTCTCGGCGACCGCTTTCTCGGTCATGTCGAGCGCTGCCGCGTGTTGTTACATCTGGTGGATGCGACCACCGAGCACGCCGGCAAGGCCTACAAGACGGTACGCAACGAGCTTGAGGCCTATGCGGGCGAGCTCGCTGACAAGATCGAGATCGTCGCCTTGAACAAGATCGATGCGGTGACGCCGGACGAGTTGAAAAAGCAGAAGGATCGCCTGAAGCGGGCGGCCAGGAAGACGCCGCTGCTGATTTCCGCCGCCACCGGAGAAGGCGTGCCAGCGGCTTTGCGGGCGCTGGTCGCGGTGATCGGCGAAGCTCCAGTGTCGATAAAGGCCAAGGGCGCGGCACAGGCCGAACCGTGGTCGCCGTCGACGCCGCAAGGTTGATTTTTTGAGCCTGACTTGCACTCCTGTAGCTCGGCTGTAAAACTCCCTCATTCCTGAAAACTCGCGAGGAGACGTCAATGATCGGCTATGTCACATTGGGCACCAACGATCTGAAGAAGGCCGCGGCCTTCTATGACAAGATCGCCGCCGAAATGGGTATTGGACGGTTCATCGAATCCGACAGCTTTATTGCCTGGGGCTCGGCCGACGGCAGCGCGGGCCTGGGGCTGACTGCCCCCTTCGACGGCAAGCCGATGTCGGTCGGAAACGGCGTGATGGTCGCTCTCGCCGCCAAGGACAGGGCCGAGGTCGATCGCATCTACAAGCTCGCGCTCTCGCTCGGCGGCACCGACGAAGGCGCTCCCGGTCCACGCGGCGAGGGAGGGTTTTACGCGGCCTATTTCAGGGATCCGGAAGGCAACAAGCTTAACGCCTTCGTGATGGGCTGACGATTCATCCGAGATGTTCTGATCATCCCTCCCGGAGAGGGCGCACCGACACCGCCGCGATATCTGCCATCTTGTGGAAGCTCTCCTGTAAAGTCGCAAAGCCATGGCCCGCCCAAGCTTAAAGAAATTTCGCCGCATCGTCGTCAAGGTCGGCTCCTCGCTGCTGATCGATTCGGCTGCCGGCGAGGTGCGCACCGCATGGCTTTCGGCGCTCGCCGGCGACCTGGCCAAACTGCACGGCGAAGGACGCGAGGTGCTCGTCGTTTCGTCCGGCTCCATTGCGCTTGGACGCAGCCGATTGAGGCTCCCGCGCGGTCCGCTCAAGCTCGAGGAGAGCCAGGGCGCCGCCGCGGTGGGGCAAATTGCGCTGGCCCGTATCTGGTCGGAAGTCCTGGGGGCCCACGGCATCGACTCAGGCCAGATTTTGGTGACCTTGCAGGACACCGAAGAACGCCGCCGCTATCTCAATGCGCGCTCAACCATCGCCAAGCTTCTGGAATGGCGCGCGGTGCCGATCATCAACGAGAACGACACGGTTGCCACCAACGAAATCCGCTACGGCGACAACGATCGTCTGGCTGCTCGCGTCGCCACCATGGCAAGCGCCGATCTCTTGATCCTGCTCTCCGATATCGACGGCCTCTACGATGCACCACCCGCCGCCAATCCCAACGCCAAGCTGATACCAGTGGTGGAATCCGTGACCTCCGAAATCGAAGCGATGGCGGGCGCAGCCGAATCCGAGATGTCACGCGGCGGCATGTACACCAAGATCGAGGCGGCCAAGATTGCCACCACCGCCGGCACGCATATGCTGATCGCTTCCGGCAAGATCGAGCATCCCTTGCAAGCGATCGCCGACGGCGGCCGCTGCACCTGGTTCCTGACCCCGGCCAATCCGGTCACCGCCCGCAAGCGATGGATCGCCGGCTCCCTCGAACCGAAGGGCACGCTGACCATCGACGCCGGCGCGGTCAACGCGCTGCGCGCCGGCAAGAGCCTGCTGCCGGCCGGCGTCATCCGGGTCGATGGCCAATTCGCCCGTGGTGACGCGGTGATTGTTCGCGGCCCGGACACCCATGAGATCGGCCGCGGCCTCGTCGCCTATGACGCCGACAATGCCGACAAAATCAAAGGCCGCTCGTCGGGCGATGTGGCGACGATCCTCGGCGTCAGCGGCCGCGCCGAGATGATCCACCGCGACGATCTCGTGATCGGGCCAAGCGGCGTGGTATCAGCCAAATAGGCCATTGGCCTACCGACCGGGCTGGCGAGCCGCCATACCGGTTCCGCGCCTCGCCAAGCTGCCGTTTTCCATGCTAGAACATGGCCTTAATTGCAGGCGACTTCCATGACCGCGCCCCTCAAAGCCATCGACGGCAACGCCGATTTGACCGAACTGATGAACGCCCTCGCCGGGCAGGCGCGCGCCGCAGCGCGCGTGCTGGCGCTCGCTTCGACTGCGCAGAAGAACGGGGCCCTGGACGCCATCGAACGCGCGATCCGTGCCAACGCCGCCGCGATTTTGGCCGCCAACGCCGAGGATGTCGCCGAAGCCCGCACGAGCGGGGCGACTTCCGCCTTCATCGATCGTTTGACGCTGACCCAAAGCCGGATCGACGCCATGGCCGACGGAGTTGCGACCGTCCGCGGAATCGAGGACCCGGTCGGCGTCGTGACTGAAAGCTGGCGGCGCCCCAACGGCATGACCATCGAACGCGTTCGCGTGCCACTCGGGGTCGTCGCAGTGATCTTCGAAAGCCGCCCCAATGTCGCGGCCGATGCCGGCGTGCTGTGCCTGAAGTCAGGCAATGCCGTGATCCTGCGCGGCGGTTCCGACAGTTTCCGCTCCTGCCGCGCGATCCATGATTGCCTGGCGCAGGGCTTGCGCGAAGCTGGCCTGCCCGAGGCCACCATCACGCTGGTGCCGACGCGCGACCGCGCCGCGGTCGGACTAATGCTGACGGGATTGAATGGGACCATCGACGTCATCGTGCCGCGCGGCGGCAAGAGCCTGGTCGCTCGCGTCGAGGCGGAAGCGCGCGTGCCGGTGTTCGCGCACCTCGAAGGCGTCAATCACGTCTATGTCGATCACGCCGCCAATCTGGAGATGGCAAAATCGATCGTGCTGAATGCCAAGATGCGGCGGCCCGGGGTCTGCGGCGCAGCCGAAACCCTGCTGGTCGATCGCAAGGGCGCGCCGACATCGCTCAAACCTTTGATCGAGATGCTGCTCGATGCCGGCTGCGAAGTGCGTGGCGACGCTTCGGTGCAAGCGACCGATGCCCGCGTAAAACCCGCTTCCGACGAAGACTGGGACACTGAATATGAGGACGCGATTATCGCAGCCAGAGTCGTGGACGGCCTCAATGAGGCGATCGCCCATATTCACAATCACGGATCGCATCACACCGACGCGATCGTGACCGAGGACGACGACGCAGCGCGCAAATTTCTCAATGAGGTCGATTCGGCCATCGTGTTGCACAATGCTTCCACGCAGTTTGCCGACGGCGGCGAGTTCGGCTTCGGCGCAGAGATCGGAATTGCCACCGGCAGGTTTCATGCCCGAGGCCCAGTAGGCGCAGAACAATTGACCAGCTTCAAATACCGCGTTCATGGCACCGGACAGACCCGGCCGTGATCGGTCGCGGCGTTTTCAAGCGACATGGGAACCGGTTGACGTGAAGAAGAGGCGTGAGGCAGATCGAGTGTTGCGCGTGCGGTGGCGTCGTTGAGCAAAACATTCACTGCGCCACAGTCTGTCGATCAGGCGATCCCGCTCCACGCCAATGGCATGCGTATCGGCCTGCTCGGCGGCTCCTTCGATCCGCCGCATCTGGCTCATCGGGCCATCAGCCTGTTTGCGATCAAGCGATTGAAGCTTGACCGGGTGTGGTGGCTGGTGACGCCGGGCAATCCGCTCAAAACCGAAAGAACGCCGCATGATCTTGCCGAGCGCATGGAGGCCGCGCTGCACGTCGCGCACGATCCTCGCATCGACGTAAGCTGTCTCGAATCCGTCATTGGAACGCGCTACACTGCCGACACCATAAGATATTTGTGCCGTCGCGCTTCTGGCTTGCACTTTGTCTGGATCATGGGGGCGGACAATCTTGCGCAATTTCACCGTTGGCATGATTGGCGGCGTATCGCATCAGAGGTGCCGATCGCTGTGATCGACCGCCCGCCGCAGAGCCTTCGTGCCCTTGCTTCACCAGCCGCCCAGGCCCTTGCGCGCTACCGTGTGCCCGAAAATCAGGCCGCAAGCCTCGCCGAACAGCACACGCCGGCTTGGGTTTTTCTCACCGGCATGAAATCGCAGCTGTCGTCGACAGGCTTGCGGAACCAGGACGGAAGCTGGAGGACGAATTGAGGCCGTAACGCGGCAGCACCAGCATGAAATTACCGGTAGCCCCCATATTTTCCGAAGTTCATGTCGGGGATGGCCGAAAGCAAACTTTCGAACTTCGGAAACGCCGTGCTGAATGGGCTATGGATATTGAAACCATTAACCCCACATGCATAGAATGGTGGCGGGCTTCCGAAGGATTCGGAGTCCGCGATACAGTGAAAGGAATGGTCCCTGGCCACGTCTGTATTGTCCAAGTCTGTTTTACCCAAGGTTTCTAAGACCGCAACCAAACCCGCGCGTAAAACATCGACCAAAGCTGCGGCCTTGAAGGCGCAACCAGACGCCGACAAGATCCTGAATCTGATCCTCTCCCGCCTCGACGATATGAAGGCGGAAGACACGGTCACCATCGACCTTCGCGGCAAATCGGCATTTTCCGACTATATGGTCGTCACCACGGGCCGGGTTAACCGGCACGTCGGCGCGA
>Ga0116129_1000065_pt1 | contig 77726 bp, 63 predicted proteins | sample June2015DPH_17_2_FD_89732 | JGI IMG/M metagenome (GOLD analysis project Ga0116129, IMG submission 89732) | Peatland microbial communities from SPRUCE experiment site at the Marcell Experimental Forest, Minnesota, USA - June2015DPH_17_10 | ecosystem: Environmental > Terrestrial > Soil > Wetlands... | reverse complement strand
GGTCTCTCCGCCGCTCCCCAAATACTGGAGAGTACCGCTCTGGTAGAGAGCTGTTGGCACGACCTCGGTCACCTGAGCGCTCTCAGCCTGACGAGTGCCCTCGTAGTTGGCGAAGAAGAAGAACTTGTCTTTGAAGATGGGTCCGCCAACGTCTGCGCCGAAGATATTACGGATGAGCTTGCCGGGGCGGTTGGCCTGGCCGCTGGCAAGCTGCGCCTGCTTATTGAAGAAGTCGTTGGCGACGGTAATGGTTGGACGATTGTACTCGTAGGCCGCGCCATGGAATTTATTGGTGCCGGATTTTGTGACCATGCTGATCTGGGCGCCGGAGGACCGTCCGGCCGAAGAGTTAGCATTGCCGGTGGTGACGTTGAACTCCTCGATCGAATCCTGAGTCTGGCGGAGGACACCGGTAAAGGCGAAGCCGTTGACCTGATCGTTGTCGTCGATTCCGTCGACCGTAATATTGCCCTGATCGGAGCGGCCGCCATTGACTGCGCCGCTGCGGCTATCCAGTTGTCCGACGCCGGTGGCCTGGGTTGGAAGATACAAGACGCCGGGTTGGAGCGAGAGCAGGTCCGGCACGTTGCGCGTCTCGCTGGGGAGCGCCTGAATAGTGGAATTGTCCATCGAGCCGCCGAGTGCCGCATCGGTAGTGTTGAGCGTCTGTGCCTCGGCGGTGACGTTGAGGATCTCCTGGGTGGCGTTGACACTGAGGGCGAAGTTGATGGTTGCTGGCTGGTCGACGAGCAGCTCGGCGGTCTTGCTCTGGGCGCCGAAGCCCGTAGCGGTGACCGTGATGGTGTACTTGGCGGGCGGGATCTGGGTGAACTGATACTCGCCGCTGTTGTTGGCTGCGGCGGAGTAGCTCAGACCTGTGGCGCTGTCGACGAGATTGATCTTTGCGCCGGGGACGAGAGCTCCGGTGGGATCTTTGATGACGCCGCGGAGGGACGTGTTCGCACTCTGAGCGAAAACAGAAGTGGATGCAAGGGCGAGTATAAGAAAGAGAACAATTCCAGATAGACGTCTGCTCATGCTGCCTCCATAAAGTAAAAAAGCCGGTACATTTTTGCTTGTCCGCGGAATCTTCCGAGCCTGTCCGCAGCAGCGTATTGATCCAATCTTCCTGTCGCATGGAAGGAAAAAAGCACTATCTCTGCAAGGACGAATCCAGTTAAGTTGAGTCTTGTGGATTTAGGTTTAACAGATTCTATCCAGCTACGGAATAAGATTTCCACGGTTTATCAAGTTGTTTTCCGTTGATTCCTTGTTTTTGTAATGAATATTCAGGTGAAAGTGAACATGCTCCATTTAGAAATACTGAAAGTATCAGATATCACATAAAAAGAATGTAGAATTGCGCCGAAAGCGATGAAGCTGTTGGCTCTTCGCGCAAGTGAATCAATGCTGCCTAGAGAGGCGTAAGATTTACAGGTTTTTTTTCTTGTACCGCAAGTGAGGAGAAACTGCAATATCGAAATTACGATTTATGCGAATGATTGTTATCGGATGAGCAGGGAGACGATGCTTGCCGACATGAGATTCGCCATGGTTCCGGCGAGCATGGCGCGGAGGCCAAGCTGGGCTAAATCATTGCGGCGGTTGGGGACGAGCGCGCCGATGCCGCCGATCTGCATGCCGATGCTGCCGACGTTGGCGAAGCCGCAGAGGGCAAAGGTGGCGATGGAAAAGGTGCGGGGATCGAGGTGTCCGGGGCCGGTTTTGAGAGGGCCTAGCTGCTGGAAGGCAAGGAACTCATTAATCATGGTGCGGGTGCCGAGAAGATTGCCGATGGTGCGGGCCTCGTGCCAGGGAATGCCGATGAGCCAGGCGATGGGCGCGCCGACGACGCCGAGGACCGCGTTGAGGGAGTGCGGAAACGGAATTCCGTGATCGGTGCCGGGCAGGTGAATGCTCCAGGCGAAGTTGGAGATGCCGAGCATGATCGCATTGGCGAGACCGACGAGGGCGACGAAGCTGATGAGCATGATCGCGACGTTGAAGGCGAGCTGGCCGCCGTCGATGGTGCCGCGGGCGATGGCGGCGATGAAGTTTTCGTTTTTGTGCTCCTCGCTGGGCGGCATGTGGACGGTGCCGGCGGTGGCGGGGATCTCAGTCTCGGGGACAAGCATCTTGGCGACGAGGATGGTGCCAGGCGCGGTCATGATGACGGCGGAGAGGAGATCTTTGGCGTTGATGCCGAAGCTAATGTAAGCGGCCATGATGCCACCCGAGACGTGCGCCATGCCGGAGGTCATGATCGTCATGAGTTCGCTGCGCGTTGCGCCGGCGAGAAACGGACGGATGGTGAGCGGAGCTTCGGTCTGGCCCATGAAGATGCTGGCGGCGACGTTGGTGGATTCGGCGCCGCTGGTGCCCATGGTTCGCTGCATGAGCCACGCGACGGCCTTGATGATCTGCTGCATGAGACCAATGTGGTACATGATGGCGAAGAAGGCCGAGACGAAGATGATGGTGGGAAGAACGGCGAAGGCAAGGGTGGCCAGCGCGTCGCCGGGGGTGCCGATGCGGCCGAAGACAAGCGTGGAGCCGTCGGCGGAGTGGCCGAGGAGTCCCGTGATGACCGAGGAGATGCTCGAGAGGATGCGCTGGCCGAGGCTCCATTTAATGACGAGGAAGGCGAAGATGATCTGCAGGCTTAGTCCCCAGGCCACGGTGCGCCAGCGGATAGCGCGGCGATTGGTGGAGAAGGCGTAGGCGAGGCCAAGAAAAGTGATGAGGCCGAGTAGACCGGTGAATCGTCCCAAAGGGTGGCTCCTGCACGGATAAAAGGCTGAAATGAAGGTTGGGATGAGTGTAACGGGTGGTAAGGAGTGCCACCTAGCGATTTTGTCGGTTCCTGGACGGAGAGACGAAGCGATTCAGCAACTATTGAAAATTTTCTTCCTTATGAGGGACCAAACGAGGTGAGATGGGCGTTAGTTGGATTCGAGAGCCTCGTGGCGTAGGAGGCGCGACTGAAGGGTGCTCTTTGTGATGATCTCGTGGATGAGGGGTTGGAGCTGGGGTGGGGCGGGGGAGATTTGTAATGTATCGCGTAACATGTGGTCGGGTTCGTTGAGGAGATGCTTGTCTTCGGCGAAGAGTGTGATGAGGGGTTGGCCTTCGAGGAGACGGTCGCCAAGCTTGGCGTGCATCTCGATGCCGGCGTGGGCGCTGACGGGGTCGCCGGGTTTGGCGCGGCCTGCTCCGAGGCGTTGCACGGCCCAGCCTGCTTGCTTGCAGTCCATCGAGCTGAGATAGCCGTTTTGTGAGGCTCTGATAGTGCGGGTTGCGGTGGGCTTGTGGTGGGTTGCGGGGTCTTCGAAGACCGAGATGTCCCCGTTTTGCGCTTCGATGATCTTGAGCCATGCCTTGTAGGCTTCGCCGCTGCGCAGAATCTGGTCGGAGAGCCTGGCTCCTTCTTCCGGCGTGGCGGCGTGGTTGGCGAGATGGAGCATCCAGCCGGAGAGGACGTTCGAGAGTTCGATGAGATCGCGCGACATGGGGTGGCGGTGCTGCTTCATGATGTCGACGCACTCCCAGACCTCGACCCAGTTGCCGGAGAAGCGGCCGAGCGGCTCGTCCATGCTGGTGAGGAGCGCGACCGCGCGGGTGCCCGAGGCTTCGCCGGTCTCGACCATCAGTTCGGCGAGGAACTTCGATTTTTCATACGTGGGCATGAAGGCGCCGGAGCCGACTTTGACGTCGAGGACGAGGGCGTTGAGGCTCTCGGCAAGTTTTTTGCTCATGATGCTGGCAGTAATGAGGAAGGGAGATTCGACAGTGCCGGTGTGATCGCGGAGGGCGTAGAGGATGCGATCGGCGGGGACGATCTTTGGGGTCTGGCCGATGAGGGCGGCGCCACATGTTTTGAGAGTTTCGGCTAGTTGCCCGAGATTGAGCTGAGTGTTGAAGCCGGGGATGGTTTCGAGTTTGTCGAGTGTGCCGCCAGTGTGGCCGAGCGATCGGCCGGAGATCATCGGGACGCAGATTCCGGGGATGCCTGCCGGGGTGGGCGACGCGAGGCCGGCAGCGGCCAGGATGGGAGCGATGAGAAGGGAGGTCTTGTCGCCGACGCCGCCGGTGGAGTGCTTGTCGATGGTAAAGGTGTTGAGGGGCGCGGCGTCGAATGTGTCGCCGGAGTAACGCATCGCGGAGGTGAGGGTGGCGAGCTCGCGCGCGTTGAGGCCGCGCTGGAAGATGGCCATGAGGAAGCTGGCGATTTGCGCGTCCGTGACGAGCTGCTTCTCCGGCGTGCGGTCGGCGATGGCCCGGATGAAGGCCTGAATCTCTGCATCGGAGAGAGCTAGTCCGTCGCGTTTGTGCAGAATGACGTCGATGGGATGGATTAGCGGATTCATTTTAATAAATGTATCTGATCTGGTTACGAATTGGTAAGAAGGAAGGCGGCGGGTAACAGATCGGCGATGGTGGCCTGTGCGATTGCGCCTTTTTCGCCGGGAAAGTAGACGATGGTGTCGGCCGTGCTGAACTCGTGGATGGTCTGGCGGCAGGCTCCGCAGGGCTGGCTGGCGGTGTCGTTGAGGTTGGCTACGGCGATGGCCCGGATGCGAATCTTTGGGCCGTGGAGGCTGACGGCGGCGGCTATCGCGGCTTGCTCGGCGCAGACGGTGAGGCGGTAAGAGGCGTTTTCGACGTTGCATCCGGTGACGACGGTACTGTCGGCTAGCAGAACGGCTGCGCCTACACGGAAGTTACTGTAGGGCGCATAGGCATGGCGCGCGACGGCGATGGCGAGCTGCTGCAGTTCGGCAGCCTGGGCTTCGGAGAGCGGACTGGGGTGATTCGGAGACATGATGGGAATGAGGCTATCCCGTGGCGAGGACGATAGCAAGCCGTGTTGCGCTAATGGTTAAGGACCAGCGCCCGATATACCAGGTGTGGACGATCTGACCAAAGAATTTATCGCGGAGAGCCAGGAGGGACTGGACCGGATGGAGCAGTGCCTCACCGAGTTGGAGGCACGTCCCGGCGACGCGGAGCTGCTGGGAGAGATCTTCCGCGCCGTGCATACGATCAAAGGCACGACGGGCTTTCTGGGCTTCGACCGGCTGGAGAAGCTGGCCCATGCGGGAGAGCATCTGCTGGGATCGCTGCGGGATGGCAGGCTGGCCGTGACTTCGGATCTGATCAGCGGCTTGCTGCGCCTGATGGATGGTCTGCGCGCGATTCTTGTTTTGATTGAGGAGACCGGTGGCGAGGGAACACGGTCGGGTGATGAAGACGGCGAGTTGATTGCGGAGTTGGCGCTATTAAATGGCGCGATGCCGCCGGAAGAGATTGAGCCGGAGTTGCTGCACGCGGTTGTCGATACCGGCGAGATGGTTGCGGAACACACGGGCGTGTCCGAGGCCTCGAAGATGCCCGGCGCGCTGTCAGCCGCGAATTCGACGGCTGCGAGCACCGAGAGAGCTGGAGGAGGGAATGACAAGACGCTGCGGATCGACGTCGATGTCTTGAACCGCATGATGAATCTTGTCGGGGAGCTGGTGCTGACGCGCAATCAGATGTTGCAGAGCGACAGATCGGCAGCGAACTTTCCCGAGCTGGCGCGGCGGCTCGACACTGTGACGGCGGATCTTCGCGAGACGGTGATGCAGGCCAGGATGCAGCCGGTGGGAAATTTGTTTGGCAAGTTTCCCAGAATGGTGCGCGACCTGGCGAGGACGTGCGGCCGCAATGTGCGGATCGAGTTTACCGGACAGGAGACGGGCCTGGACAAGAGCCTGCTGGAGGCGATCAAGGATCCGCTGACTCATGCGGTGAGAAATGCCGTGGATCACGGAATTGAAGCCCCGAGCGTTCGCGTGCTCGCGGGAAAGCCGGCTGAAGGCTGCGTCCGGTTGAGGGCGTTTCATCAGAGCGGCTCGGTGGTGATTGAGGTCGCAGACGACGGCGCTGGGATTCCAATGGAGCGAGTGTTGGAGAAGGCGATCGAGCGCAACCTGGTGACGGCGGAGCAGGGTGCGGAGATGTCCGAGCGCGAAGTGCTGCAACTGATCTTTCTGCCGGGCTTTTCGACTGCTGCCGCTGTGACGACGGTTTCGGGGCGCGGCGTCGGGATGGATGTGGTGCGGGCCAATGTGGAGAAGGTTGGCGGAAGCGTTGAGGTCGAGTCGCGCAGGGGCCAAGGCACGACGTTGCGGTTGCGCGTTCCGCTGACGCTCGCGATCGTTCCATCGCTGATCGTGCGATGCAGAGGACAATATTTTGCGCTGCCGCAGAGCGCGCTTGTCGAGCTGGTGGATATACCGAACCAGGAGTTTGCGCAATTAGTGCAGCGGATCGGTTCGGCGGAGCTTTATCGCCTGCGGGAGCATCTGTTGCCGATGATTTGGCTGGATCGCCTGCTGGGTTTGGGAGGGGAATCGCTGGAGACGTCGCTCGGGCACTATATGGCAGTGCTCGAAGCGGAGGGTTGCCGGTACGGGTTGGTTGTGGATGAGCTGATGTCGCCAGAGGAGATTGTGGTGAAACCCCTGTCGCCGGTGCTGCGCGAGATTGGTTTGTTCTCCGGGGCTACTGTGCTGGGCAATGGAACCCTGGCGCTCATTCTGGATGTAGGGGCGGCCGCCGCTCGCGCAGGTGTGAAGCCGATCGAGGAAGAAGACACGCAGCTTGAGACGAGAGAGCCGGCAATCCAGGAGCAAGTGGGTGAGTCGTTCCTGATCTTTGAAGATCGCGACCGCGAGCGCACGGCGCTGCCGCTGGATATGGTGGAACGAATTGAAAGCGTATCGCTGGATCGGATTGAGTATGCGGGAGGGAGACCGATGCTGCAGTATCGCGGCGAACCGTTGCCGCTGAGGGATGAGGGTGATGTGTTGCCGTTGCTTGAAACGGAGCGCCAAGCCGGCAAGGAGACGCTGGCGACAGTTCTGATCTGCGGTGATCGCAGCTCCGGGTTGCCGCGCCACGTGGGAGTGGTCGTGCGACGGGTGCTGGATGTCTCGCCGGGAACGTTGCTCGATCAGAACGCGGCAAGCGATGGGACGGGGATGGAGCTTGCGCTGGTAAAGGATAGGTTGACGATCGTTCATCGCGAGTTTGGGGCGAAGACAAGGGCCATGTGGCAGGAGGTCGCATGAGGATTTCTGGTCGAGGCAAGAGCGAGGAGATTCAGGAGGAGGACGATGCGGTGTCTCTGTGTTCGCTCTACGCGGGCAGCGAGACTTTCGGGATCGACACGCGAAAGATTCGCGAGGTGCTGGGGCAGCGAGAACCGCAGCGTGTGCCGATGTCGCCTCCGTTTGTCGCAGGGGTCGTGCCCTATCGCGGAGAAGTTTTGACGACAGTGAATCTGCGGGCGCTGCTGGAGATGGAAGAGCAATCGGGCGGCGGGTATGTGCTGGTGATGGAGGACGAGGTGGCTGCTGAGCGGTTTGGTCTTGTGGTTGATGCGGTTGGCGGAGTGGTGACGGTGAGCGCTCGTTCGCTCGAGGCCAATCCATGCACGCTGGAGGCGCGAGGAAGATGGCTGTTTGATGGCGCGTACAAGATGGAGGCGGGACTGATGGTGCGGCTCGATCCGCAAAGATTGTGCCCGTCGCGGCTGTCGGAGACGGGACTGTTTCGAAAGAGCACGAATGGAGATGCCGATGCGAGCCTTGATCGTCGATGATTCCAGCTTTATCCGCGAATACCTGCGGCACCTGTTGAGCCGAATGGACATTGTGTGCGAAGAGGCCGTGGATGGCAGCGATGCTCTGACGCTGCTGGCGGGCGAAGAGGCCTTCGACCTGATGCTGCTGGATGTGAATATGCCAGTGATGAATGGGCTGGAGTGCGTGAAGGCTCTACGCAAGGCGAGGCTTGGCCCGCAGATGAAGGTGATGATGGTGACGACGGAAGCGGATCACTCGTTCATCGAAACAGCGCTGGACAACGGCGCGGATGAGTTTCTGATGAAGCCGTTTACGCCGGAGAGCCTTCGGGAAAAGATGCTTCTGCTTGGCGTCATTGCGACCTAAGACAAAGGAAGTCGAAGATGGATACTTTAAATGAACGGCCGCTTCGTGTTCTCGCTGCGGATGACTCCGCGGTGATGAGAAGCATTTTGTGGAAGCTGTTTCTGATGCATGCGAAGGACCGGCCAAACGACCTGCCGCGGATGGAGTTGTGCGGTATCGCACGCGACGGAGTGGAATGCCTGGAGCAGGTACGGCAGTTGAACCCGGACGTTCTTGTGCTTGACCTCGAGATGCCGAGACTGAATGGTCTTGATGTTCTCGACAGGCTGCGGGTTGAGAATCCGGAGCTCCCGGTCATCATGTGCAGCGCATACACAGAGCATGGCGCGAGATCTACGCTCGAGGCGCTGGCCCGCGGCGCTTCGGATTACGTGATGAAGCTTTCGGAGCAGCGTGATTTTGCCGCGGCGATGGAGTCGCTGGCTCAGCAACTGCTTCCTCGAATCGCCGCACTGGCAAAGGAGACGAGAGATGCAGGAGAGAGAGCATTCCTGGACGCTGCGGATGGCGGCTCGCTCAAGGCCCGATCTGCCGAGCCTGTGACGAACGATTCCCCTCCGATTGAAGTTGTCGTAATTGGGTTGTCTACGGGCGGACCGTCTGCGCTCGAACAACTGCTGCCGAAGCTGCCGAAAGATTTTCCAGTACCAGTGTTGATTGTTCAGCACATGCCGAAGTTGTTTACGGGAGCGCTTGCGGAGCGGTTGGACAAATGCTGCCCGCTGCGTGTTCAGGAGGCGTATGACAACGCCCCGATCCGCCCTGGAACGGTGTGGCTGGCGCCTGGAGACGCGCACATGGAGGTGGCTCCGCGCCATGCGATGGGAGATGAGGACCGGGGAATGGAAGGACGAAGCAGCAGAGTCCGGCTGCATCGGCAGGAGCCGCTGAACCACTGCAGGCCGTCGGTTGATTATCTGTTTTTCTCGGCCGCGCGGATGTATGGCGCTGGAACACTGGCTCTGGTAATGACCGGCATGGGCGCAGACGGCCTGAACGGAGCGCGCGCAGTGCATGAGAGCGGCGGGGTTGTGTTTGCCCAGGATGAAGCGACGTCTGCCGTATGGGGAATGCCGGGTAGAGTAAGCGCGTCAGGCATCGCCAATGCAACGCTTCCCCTGTGGGGCATTGCGGGTGCTGTGAGACAGCGAATCGGCGCGGGTCGGCCTGCACGTTTGGAGGCGGTGAACAACATAGTGTCTGCGATGGTTTCAAGGCGGGAGGTGACCCATGGCTTGCTCTGATTCGGACTACGAGTTTCTTCGCGGAGTGGTGATGGAGCAGTCTGCAAACCTGATCGACCCGTCGCGGAATACTCTGTTCGATACAAAACTGACGCCGATCGCGCGCAATTCAGGAGCGGCTAATCTTGAAGACTTCATCAATATGCTGAAGAACGGCAGGCCTGTGCATCTGCATCGTGCGGTCGCGGAGGCGATGACAATCAACGAGACGAGCTTCTTCCGGGATATCGCCTCGTTTGAGATGTTGCGGCAGGTGATCCTTCCGCGCTTGATCGAGCAGCGAGCGCAGACACGCCGCCTGCGGATCTGGAGCGCGGCGAGCTCGACCGGACAGGAGGCCTACAGCCTGGCGATGTCGATTGCAGAATATTTTCCCGACCTTGCGCACTGGGACGTGAAGATTGTGGGGACCGACATCTCGCGGCAGGTCGTGGATTATGCGCAAAGAGGGCGTTTTCGCCGGCTCGAAGTAAACCGCGGGCTGCCTGCGCGAATGCTGCTGAAGTATATGGCGAAGGATGGCGAGGAGTGGGAGGTTGTTTCGCGAATTCGTTCCATGTGCGAGTTCCGCTATGCGAATCTTTGCGCGCAGATGCCGCAAATGCCGGTATTTGACCTGGTGTTGTTGCGAAATGTTCTGCTTTACTTCCCTCTGTATGACCGGAGAGCACTCTTCGGCGAGATCTACCGCAAGCTTGCGCCGGACGGATACCTACTCCTGGGGAATGCCGAACAGGCGGAGGATTCCACGAAGCTTTTTGAAGTGGAGTTTGCAGTGAACTGCTATTTTTACCGGCCCGCCAGTGAATTCTGATCTGGTTGACTGTCTGACCTCGATGAGCCCTGGCAAGGCTCTTGTGCATCCAAGCGTGATGGCGGTTATGCTTCTGATACCGCGTCGACGACCATGCCGAGAGAACGTCCCAGTTCGAAGAGAGAACCGGTTGCCACGAAGTCCGATGCCTCTCGGAAAGCGCGTGACGGCAGGGAAGAGGCCGCGCTTGCGCTGTTTCATCCCATCACCGCGAAATGGTTCAGGGCAGTCTTCGATGCGCCGACGGCTCCGCAGGTGGAGGGTTGGCCGGCGATTGCGCGCGGAGAATCGACGCTGATTCTGGCGCCGACCGGCACGGGCAAGACGCTGTCAGCATTTCTGTGGTGCCTCGACAAGTTGATGATGAAGACTACGTCCGAGGCCGGACACGGTTGCCGCGTGGTGTATCTGTCGCCGTTGAAAGCTCTGGCAGTGGACGTTGAGCGCAACCTGCGGGGCCCCCTGCTGGGAATCTCGAATATGGCGAAGCAGGAGGGCGTCGCCGTGCGTATGCCGGAGATCAGCGTGCGCACGGGAGATACATCGCCCAAAGAGAGAGCGCGCTTTCGCAAGCATCCTGGGGATATTTTGATTACGACGCCGGAGAGCTTGTATTTGCTGCTCACTTCGGAGGCGGGCGAAGGGCTGCGCTCGGTTGAAACGGTGATCGTGGATGAGATTCATGCGATGGTTCCAACGAAACGTGGCGCGCATCTGGCGTTATCGCTGGAGCGGCTTGAAGCATTGACCGGAAGGCGGCTTCAGCGGATTGGCCTGTCCGCAACGCAGAGACCCCTGGAAGAGGTGGCACGATTTTTAGGAGGCGCGGAGTCTTCTGGCGTGGGTGGTGCTGCGCTTTCGGATGGAGAACGGCAGCGCGAGGCCGAGAGCGATATTGCCGGTTTGTTGAGCCGTGAGGACGCTGAGAGTGAAGTGAAGCCGGACGCCGGGGCTGATGCTGCGCGATACAGGCCTGTGACCGTGGTCAATGCCGGAGCGCGAAAGCTGCTCGAACTGAAGGTCGAGGTCCCGGTCGAAGACATGGCGCGGCTCGGCGAGATTCAGGAGGAGCAGTCGAACGGGCCGGCATCGCATGGGCCGAAGAGGACTTCGATCTGGCAGTCGATTTATCCACGTCTGCTTGAGATTATTCAGCGAAGAACGTCAACGCTGATCTTTGTGAATGCGCGACGCGTAGCCGAGCGGTTGGCGGGAGCGTTGAACGAGCTTGCTGGAGAACAGATTGCCCTGGCGCATCACGGTTCGCTGGCTGCGGTGCAACGGGCGGAGATCGAAGAGCTACTGAAAGAGGGCAAGATCAAGGCGCTGGTGGCGACCTCGTCCCTCGAACTGGGGATCGATATGGGTGCGATCGATTTGGTGATCCAGATTGAGGCGCCGCCGTCGGTAGCAAGCGGGATGCAGCGGATTGGGCGGGCGGGGCATCAGGTGGGTGCGCCTTCGCATGGGATTATCTTCCCCAAATATCGCTCGGATTTAATTGCGTGTGCGGCGGTGACGCGGGCGATGCATGAGGGGCATGTGGAGTCGACGCGGTTTCTGCGCAATCCGCTCGATGTGCTGGCGCAGCAGATGGTGGCCGTGATTGCGCACCCTCCGCTAAGTGTTGCCGGCACGGGGCGAAGGGCGTGGGGCGCTCCGGAAGAAGAGGAGAGCCCCGGCATCAGCTATTCAGCGTTGTTTGCGCTGGTGCGAGGCGCCGCGCCATTCGCGGATTTGAGCAGTAAAATCTTCGACGGCGTGCTGGACATGCTGGCTGGCAGGTATCCGTCGGATGAATTTGCGGAGTTGCGGCCACGCATTACATGGGACAGGGCCCGCAACTGGATCACACCGCGTGCGGGAGTGAAACGAATTGCAATTTTGAATGCCGGAACGATTCCCGACCGCGGAACTTATGGGGTATTTCTCGCTGGCGAGAGGAGCAAGCCTGTGCGCGTAGGCGAGCTCGATGAGGAGATGGTCTTTGAGAGCAGGCCGGGAGACACGTTTATTCTCGGTGCTTCGACGTGGCGCATCGATGAGATTACTCACGATCGCGTGCTGGTGACGCCAGCTCCGGGAGAGGCAGGGAAGATGCCCTTCTGGCATGGCGATCGGGCGGGACGGCCACTCGAGTTTGGGCGGAGGATTGGTGCGCTCGTGAGAGAGTTGCGCGATGCTCCGCGAAGTGTTGCCATGGCGAGGCTGACAACGGAGCACGATCTTGAACCGGTTGCGGCCGAGAATGTGCTGCGCTATCTGGCGGATCAGGAGCTGGCTACGGTTGTCGTTCCGGACGATCGAAATATTGTCATTGAGCGTGTGAGAGACGAGTTGGGTTATTGGCGAGTGTGTGTGCTGACTCCGTTTGGCAGCCGCGTCCATGCTCCGTGGGCGATGGCCGCGACGGCGAAGCTGCGAAGTTCGCCGGGTCATGAGGTGGAGACGATGTGGTCGGAGGACGGATTCGTGCTTCGCTTTCCGGAGACGGACGATGCGCCTGCGATCGAACCGATTTTGCTGGAGCCGGAAGAGGCAGCCGATTTGGTGATGCGGCAGCTTGGTTCGACAGCGCTCTTTGCCGCGAAGTTCCGCGAGAGCGCGGCTCGGGCCTTGCTGCTTCCGAGGCGGCGGGCGGATGGGCGTACTCCGCTATGGCAGCAGCGGAAGCGGGCTTATGACCTGCTGAGCGTCGCGAGCCAGTACGCTTCATTTCCAATCGTGCTCGAGGCGTACAGGGAGTGTTTGCGGGATGTCTTCGATATGCCGGCGTTGATGGAGACGCTGCGGAGCATCGGGAATCGCTCGCTTCACGTGCATACAGCGGATTCGCGGACCCCTTCTCCGTTCGCTTCGGCGCTGCTGTTCAGCTATGTCGCGAATTACATCTATGACGGGGATGCGCCGCTGGCAGAGCGGAGAGCGCAGGCGCTTTCGATCGACCAGGATCAACTGAGAGAGTTGATGGGAGATGCCGATCTTCGCGAGCTGCTCGATATTAGCGCTATTGAGGAGACGGAGGAACAGTTGCAGTGCGTCGCGGAGACGTATCGCGCACGCAATATGGATGGAGTACACGATCTGCTGCTGCGGTTGGGCGATCTGACGCGTTCGGAGGTTCGGAAGCGATGTGTAACCGAAGAGGTTGCAGATACGGTCGGCAGGTTAATGCGGGCACGACGTGTGCTGGAGTTGCAGATTGCAGGCGAGAAGCGGTTGATTGCGGTCGAGGATGCGGCTCGATACCGTGATGCGCTTGGAGTGTCATTGCCGCCGGGCTTGCCTGCTGCATTTCTGCAAGGGATGCCGAATGCGCTGATCGATCTGATGAGGAGGTTTGCACGGACGCATGGACCGTTCACGTCGCAGGAGGTCTCGGCGCGATTTAATCTTCCGGCCGAGAGTGTTGAGGCGGCATTGCAACGGCTGGTGCAGGGCGGCAGGCTGGTGGAGGGTGGTTTTCGGCCCGGAGGAGTTCATCGGGAGTGGTGCGATAACGAGGTGCTGCGAGCGATTCGGCGAAGGTCGTTAGCGCGGCTGCGGAAGGAGGTCGAGCCAGTCGAGCAGAAGACGCTGGCCCGGCTGTTCACGCGGTGGCAGGGCGTCGTGCAGCCGCGGCGAGGGCTCGATGCCTTGCTCGATGTGATTGAAAATCTGCAGGGCACTCCGCTGCCTGCGTCGATTCTGGAGACAGAGATATTGCCTGCGCGTTTAATGAGTTATAAGCCAGCCGATCTTGATACTTTGATTGCGGCCGGTGAGGTGGTGTGGGTTGGGTTGGAGCCGCTCGGGGAGCGTGATGGGAGGATCGGGCTCTATCTTGCGGAGAAGTTGCCTGCGCTGTGGCCTGTGGTTGCAGGCGCGCGACAGCAGAGCGCAGGGGATCTCCGGCCCTCTCCCGATACAACCGCCGATGAGAGAGAGGAAAAAGTTATTGAGCACCTAAAATCTCATGGGGCTTCGTTCTTTCAGGAAATGCATGAAGCTGTTGGAGGAGGATATCCGGGCGAGACGCTCGATACTCTGTGGTCCCTGGTGTGGAAGGGATTGCTGACGAACGATGGCATGGCGGCGCTGCGTGCTTACTGCGAACGGCCAGCCAGCACTGCTCGCAAACCGGTGCGGCGAATCGATCAGCAGGCTGTATTCCGCTCCAGAAGAACGACGCCGCCGGCAGCGCAGGGACGCTGGGCGTTGAATGCTGCTGCGCTTGCACAGGACAGGTCGGCGACAGAGTGGAGTCATGCGATTGCATTGCAACTGCTGACGCGGTACGGCGTGGTCTTCCGCGAGACGGCGCATGCGGAGAATCTTCCAGGTGGATTTTCGGCGATCTATGACGTCATGAAGGCGCTGGAGGAGAGCGGAAAGGTACGGCGCGGTTATTTTGCAGCCGATCTGGGAGCGACACAATTTGCGATGCCCGCCGCGGTGGATCTATTGCGTTCGCTGCGTGTCCGGCAGGATTCGGAGAAGGTGGAGATGCTGCAGTTGGCGGCGACTGATCCGGCGAATCCGTATGGGGCGTTGATGCGCTGGCCTGCTCCGCCTGACGCCGGTTCTTCGCTGACTCGGAGTGTGGGGGCGCGAGTGATTCTTTGCGATGGCGATCTGGTGGCATATCTGCGGCGAGGAAATCCGAATCTGCAGATGTTCTTGCCTGAAGAGGAGCCGCAGCGGTCGCATGTGGGGCGGAGACTGGCGGAGTTTCTGGTAACGAGAGTGCAAGAACAAGAGGACGCGCATGGCCGCGGCGGATTGTTGATTGCAACGGTAAATGGGGTTGCCGTTGCCGGACATTGGATGGCGCGGTTTCTACTGGATGCAGGGTTTGCCGCAGGGGCGATGGGGTTCAATGTGCGAAGGAATATGCCTCCATTGCACGGACAGCGCGGGGGAGTGAGTGCAAATGCCTGAAGGAGATATCTATCGAAAGACACCGGGAGGATGAGAAGCTACTGTGGCGGCGGTTGCGGCTGAGGCTGTTGCGCCGGTTGTTGCTTGTCCTTGCCGCCACCGAAGATCTTTTGCAGGAAGTTTTTCTTCTTTGGCTGAGCCGGTTGCTGCGTCGTGTCGGGAGCGATGCCGTCGGGAGGAGTATTGGGAGGCGGCTGCCGAACAATGGGGGCAGCGGTATTCGGTGGTGTCGCGGCATCAGGTGCGGGTGATTTGTTGCCTCCGATGCCGAAGATCTTCTGGAAGAAGTTCTGCTGACTCTCCCCCATCTGGCTGCAGGTGTTGACGGGGGCTGTGCCATCGAGAAACGCAACATAGAAGCTATTGTTGGGACAGCTCGCGTCGACGAGGAGACTGGAGTCTTTGTCAATATGGGCGATGGTCACGCCTTCGGGCGGACTGAAAGGTTTGACGTCGGAGTACTGAGGCAGCTGAATCGCGCGCTTCATGAACTCGGTCCAGATAGGTGCGGCGGCATGAGCGCCTTCCATCTTGATGTCGGTATAGTCGTCGTTGCCGACCCAGACAATGCAGAGAAGGTTCGAGGTATAGCCGGCGAACCACGCATCGTGGCTGGTTCCCGTCTTACCTGCTGCAGGAGCGGTGAATCCGTGGCCACGCACTGCGCCTGAGGCGGTGCCGAAGTTCAGCGCACCCTCGAGGAGCGATTGAGTAAGGTAGGCAACACGTGGGTCGAGGACCTGCTTGCCCTCGGGAGAGAAATCGGAGACGATGTCACCGTTTGGATTGCGAACCGAAGCGAGCATCCACGGGGTTAGATGAACTCCGTTGTTGGCGAAGGTTGTGTATGCTCCAGCCATGTCGATGGGCGTGGCGTCGTAGGCTCCGATCGAGACTGACGGCGTGCCGCGAGCAGAGGTAACACCTGCAGCACGGCCCAGCGCGGCAACGTTGTCGAAGCCGACCATCTGGCCAAGCTGGATGGTGGCGTTGTTGAGCGAGTGAGCCAGCGCATAGGCGGCTGTGACCTCGCCGCGGAAGTCGCTCTTGAAGTTGTTCGGCGAATAGGTCTGGCGTCCGTTGTCGTAGGTAAAGGTGGTCGGTTCGTCCTGCAGCTTGGTGAGCGCTGTGAAGACGCCGCCGTCGCCGAGAGACATGCCGTTGAGGCTGGAGTTGTAGGCGGCGGCGTAGACAAACGGCTTAAAGATGGAGCCGGTGGGACGCTTTGAAACGGCGTGGTTGAGCTGCGAGACGCCGTAGTTGCGGCCGCCGACTAGAGCAAGGATCTGGCCGGTGTGGGGGTTGATGGCGACAAGCGCGACCTGCGGATAGGTGATCGGCGTGGGCTCTTCGCCTTTTGGAGTCTTGTGCTGTTGGCGAACGAGCTCATCCACATTCTTCATGCCAATCTCAACGGCTGCTGATGCAGCCTCTTCAAGATCGGGATCGAGCGAGGTGTAGATGCGGAGGTTCTGGTGCGAGAGATCCTGATCGCCAATTCGCTGAACGAGTTGATCGTGGACCAGGTCAACAAAGTATGGTGCTTCACTTGCATCGATGTTGGGGGGGGCGAGGCGGAGAGGTTCCGCTTTAGCACGCTGTGCCTGACTCTCGGTGATGGCGCTGGTTTCGACCATTGTGTCGAGCACAACGTTGCGCCGCTCCATCGCGCGATCGGGGTGACGGTAGGGATTGCGAAAACTCGGATTCTGAAGCAGTCCCGCGAGGGTCGCGCACTGGGCAAGATCGAGCTGCGACAGATCCTTTCCGAAGAAGACCTGCGCCGCCTCGCCGAACCCGTTGATCTCGTAGCTGCCGCGATGGCCGAGGTTCATCTCGTTCGCATACATCTCGAAGATTTGTTTCTTAGTGAAGCGGTGCTCCAACTGAAAGGTGATGAGAATCTCAATCAACTTCCGCTTGATGCGCTTTTCCGGAGAGAGAAAGAGGTTCTTCGCCAGTTGTTGAGTTAGAGTAGAGCCGCCGCAAGTCTTGTGGTGACTGATGAGGTCGGCAAAGGCGCATTTGGCGATGCGCGGGTAGTTGACTCCTCCGTGCTGGAAGAAATCCCGGTCTTCAATGGCGACGACGGCCTGCACCATCTGCTGCGGAATCTCGTTGTAGGTGACGAGGCGCCGCTTGGTGCGATTCTTATCCTCGGAGAGTGCAGTAATGAGCTGCGGTTCGAGCTCATAGGCGCTAAGCGCAACGCCATTCTCAGCGGTAATGCTCTGAACGACGCCGTCGCTCGTGTTGATCGTGGCTCCGTCGGTGTTGTGGTAGCTGTCGGAGCCGGGCTTGATGAAGATGTTGTCGCCGTTGAGTTGGTAGGTCCCCATCTTGGGGTTGGTGTTGTATCCGGTGCGCGCAAGATCGGCGGCAATGGCAGATGCTGAGAGCTTCTGGCCGTTGCGAACCTCACGCGGCCCGGCGTAGATCTGCGAAACGCTGGCGAAGATGGGACCCGAGGCAAGCCGGTCGTCCACCACATGCTGGTAATGGTAGTAGAAGTAGCCAAAGACTATGCAGCCAACGACCAGAACACCGAGAAAAGCAACGAGCGCGATACGGAAGGGACGGGAGTGCAGCAGCCGATAGAATCCGGCTGACCCGCGTACGTTGCTGCCGTATTTAAGTTTGACTGGCATAGGTGCAGGGGATAGCAGCTAAAGCCGGTTGGCTCGGGAAGTACCGGCTGTGATTAGACGGGTTGGATGCATCTACGGACATCAGGGTCGCGCGGGCACGACGGGCTTTAGTTTAGCTTGGCCGAGCAGCCCCGCAAGATGAATGGCGATGCTACCGAGGGGGTGTTCCTCATTCGTTAACTTCAGCCGGTCGACAAGCTCAACTTTACCTTCAGCAACTCCACGGCCGATATTGATTCGATAGGGGATGCCGACCAGGTCGGCGTCTTTGAACTTCACGCCTGCGCGCTCGTCGCGGTCGTCCAGTATGACCTCGACGCCTGCAGCTTCAAGCTCAGCGGCGACCTTCTCTCCAGCGGCCAGCAGAGCAGCGTCGCCGACGTTGGTGATGGTGACCACAGCCTGGAACGGCGCGATGGCCGGGGGCAAAGCGTAGCTGTTGCCTTCGTTTGCGGCAGCGGAAGTCTCGATGGCTGCGGTAAGAATGCGTTCGATCCCAATGCCGTAGCAGCCCATGATCGGCATAACCTCTTTGCCGTCGCGATTGAGAACGGTCGCGCCCATGGACTTCGTATATCTGTCGCCGAGCTTGAAGATATGACCCACCTCGACGGCCTTGCCGATCTTCAGGGGCTTGCCACTTGTGATGTCCAGGTCGCCCTCGTTCACATTGCGGATGTCGGCAACGCGTGTCCAGGTAAAGTCGCGGCCCGGAGTGATGTTGCGGAAGTGATAGTCGAGCTTGTTAGCCCCACCGACCATGTTCTTCCTGCCTTCAAGGCCCTTATCAATGACGACGAACGCAGCACGCGGATCGCCCTTGTCTGCAGGAAGTACTTTGAGGCCGATAGGACCAAGGTATCCAGCAGGGCCTTCAAAGTAGAGCGCGAGTTCTTCAGCAACCATCGTGCGCAGCTCGGTCACATACGCGACGGCCATCAGCTTGGTCTCGTTGACGAAGTGGTCACCGCGCAGAAACGCAATGACGGGAACCTCGATGGTCTTGCCGGTTCCGTCTCTCTTCTTGCCCATGTAGGCGACTGTCTTGATGTCCGACGCGGGAGAGATGTTGAAGAACTTGGCGACGTCGGCGATGGCGGCGGTGTTGGGAGTAGAAACGAGTTCAGGCATACCGTCACCGGTGGGCTCCATCTCGACGACCGGCGATAACTGTGAAACAGCCTTCTCCAGATTCGCAGCATAGCCGCTCTCGGGACAGCTCACGATAAGGTCTTCGCCTGCTTCGGTGTAGACCATGAACTCCTGCGACTGCGAGCCGCCCATGGCGCCGGAGTCTGCCTCAACTGCGACGAACTGCAATCCGCAGCGCGTGAAGATGCGGCGGTAAGCCTCGTCATGCTTGTTGTACGAGACGTCCAGACCTGCCTCGTCCATGTCGAACGAGTAGGCGTCTTTCATCAGGAACTGGCGGACGCGCAGAAGGCCGGACCTGGGGCGCGGCTCGTCGCGGAACTTGGTTTGAATCTGGTACCAGATCTGCGGAAGCTGTTTATAGCTGCGCAGCTCCTTGCGTGCGATGTCGGTGACGATCTCCTCGTGGGTCATGGCAAGGCACATCTCGGCGCCTTTGCGGTCTTTCAGGCGGAACATGTTGTCGCCCATGCCGGTCCAGCGGCCGCTCTCCTCCCAGATGTCCTTCGGGTTGAGGGCGGGAAGGAAAAACTCCTGGCCGATGCGGTCCATCTCCTCGCGAACGATGCCCATGATCTTGTTGATCGAGCGGTTGCCGAGAAAAAGATACGAGTAGATGCCCGCACCGAGCTGGCGAATATAGCCGGCGCGGAGAAGAAGCTTGTGACTGGCGACTTCGGCGTCTGCGGGTGCTTCACGGAGGGTGGGGATAAAAAGCTGTGACCAGCGATGCATGCGTTCTCGGGTAACCCTTCGGTTGTCTTGGTACGAATATTTCCTGAATCTATTCTAACTTCCGCGCGACTGTATGCGTCGATCGAGACTGGCGATTCGGGATCAAGGCAGTTGAAGAGCCCATAAATCGTGAAGATGCACAACTCCTTCAACCTGGCCGTCCCCGGCAACAACGATCAGCGACGTAATCTTTCGTTCTTCCATCAGGGCAAGAGCAGACGACGCGAGCACGTTCCCGGAGATCGTGAGCGGGTGGGGGTTCATAATCTCCGCAGCCGTGTGCTCGAGCGCGTGTGAGCCGTCACGCTCCAGAAGACGCCGAAGATCTCCATCCGAGATCATTCCGAGGAGGCGGCCGTCTTCGAGCACCGTCGTCATGCCCAGCTTCTTGCGCGACATCTCGTAGATCACCCGCGGCATTGGCGTAGAACTCGCGACCTGCGGCAGTGCGTCGCCCGCATGCATCAGCTCGCGAACCCGGGCGAGTCGACGGCCAAGACGTCCACCGGGATGAAGATCGGCGAAGTCCTCCTCCTTCCATCCTCTTAGGCGGCTTACCTCAAGGGCCAGCGCATCGCCCAGTGCAAGCATCACTGTCGTCGAAGCCGTTGGCGCGAGGTTCAGCGGACAGGCCTCCGCCGAGACGCTGCTGTCGAGAAAGATGTCGCTCGCCTGCGCCAGGGTCGAGGTGCTGCAACCGCTGATGGCGATGAGTTTGGCGTTGAGCCGCTTGAGTGTTGGAAGCAGACGCAACAACTCTTCCGTCTCGCCGCTGTGCGAGAGCGCGAGCACGGTGTCGTCGGGCGCGAGCATGCCAAGATCGCCGTGAATCGCCTCGGCCGCGTGAAGAAAGTGGGCCTGCGTCCCCGTGGAGCGAAGCGTGGCGGCGATCTTTCTCGCGATGATGCCGCTCTTGCCGATGCCGGTGACGATGATGCGGTCACCCTCCCCGGCGGACTGAAGCAGCAGCTTGGTTGCCCGCGTAAACGAGGCGAGCATTGTGCCATCGAGCCGTAGAGCGAGCTCGTAGAGCGCGGCTGCCTCGATACGAACGAACTCCGAGGCGCGCAACGGATCTGACGGATTGGCGACATTGCTGGACATAGGCCGAACCAGATCGATGCTAGCAGAGGTGCGGCTGAAGGGCTCGGATTGGATCGATTCAAGCAATTTCAATGGGCCGTAAGCGTAAGTGGTCGACCAGGCAAAAAATGCGGTTGCATCGTCGGCCGCGGCTTTACGTCTAAACTGGTAGGAGTACGGTGTGGCGCGCCCTGCGTGCCGGAAGGATGTTGACGTGAAGCGGAACGGATTGTTTTTTTGTGTGATGATCGCCGGAATCGCCCTGCTGCTATGGGCGGGCTGGCATAATCTGCGGGAGCGCCGCAAAGCGATGCAGGAGGCACAGGAGAATCGCGTGGTCCTCGTGCCGCAGAAGGCCGGCGACGCGCCAGCCGCGGATGCTGCGGACTCGCAGACTCCCGAGGCGGAAGCGATGCGGATGCACGGCAAGCCGGCTCCTGCCTTCACGCTGGTGACCCTGGATGGGAAAAAAGTATCGCTCAGCGACTTCAAGGGAAAGCCCGTTCTGGTCAACTTCTGGGCAACCTGGTGCGGTCCCTGCAAGGTCGAGATGCCGTGGTTCGAGGAGTTCAACAAGCAATACGCATCGCAGGGCCTGGTCATCCTTGGTCTGGCTGACGACGTCGATGCCGGCAAGGATGCCATCGCCAAAGTCGCGAAGAAGACCGGCGTCACTTACCCGATCCTGCTGACCGACGGCAAGGTGCAGAAGGCGTACGCGCCCGAGGGAATGGACTATCTGCCGATGTCGTTTTACGTCGATCGCAACGGCATCATCGTTGAGGAGACCGCGGGGCTCGGCGGCAAGGACGAGATCGAGGCGCACATCAAAAAAGTAATTGCCTCGGGAGCAACCGCCGCGGCAGGCGGTCAATAATGCTGCGAAAGATCGCGTTAGCTGCAATGGCCGCTGCGTTCCCGGCAGTGTTGGCAGCGCAACAGCTCGGAGACCTCGATGCGCCTGCCGCAAAGCCGAAACAGTTTGTCGTCTACGCGGCAGAGCAGCAGCAGGTTGCGGCAGGCAGGCGCGCCGTTCTCGAACTGCACTTCCGCGTGGTGGATGGATTTCATGTGAACTCCCATACGCCAAAGTCGGAGCTTCTGATTCCAACGCAGGTTACGCTGCAAGCCGCGACGGGCGTCAAGCAGGAGGCAGTCGAATATCCCGCCGGCGCCTCGTACAGCTTCAGCTTCGACCCGGCGGAAAAGCTGGATGTCTACTCCGGCGCCTTCACCGTAAAACTTCCCGTGGTCGCCGAACCGGGCTCGCACACCATCGACGCGGCGTTGCGCTATCAGGCGTGCGATCACGCGGCATGCTATCCGCCGAAGACTCTGCCCGTGCAGGTCGTCTTTATCGCGAAGTAGTTTTCCTGCATCGTGTTCAATTCCAGTGCTGTTAGTAGCCTCGATACCTCTGCCGTCAATTGCCGCGGAGCGATGGCATCATGAAGGAAACACGCAAGACGGGAGCGGGCAGAGAGCATGGAAGAATTTCGAAGGCTGACACGGCTGCCGGCGTACGTATTCAACATCACGAGCGAGCTGAAGGCTGCGGCGCGCAAACGCGGCGAAGACATCATCGACTTCGGCATGGGCAATCCCGATGGCGCGACGCCGAAGCATATTGTGGACAAGCTGATTGAGGCGGCCCAACGCACGACGACACATCGATATTCGTTGTCGAAGGGCATTCCGCGATTGCGCAGGGCGATCTGCAACTGGTACAAGACGCGATATGATGTCGATCTCGATCCCGAAACCGAGGCCATCGTCACCATCGGCTCGAAGGAAGGAATCGCGCATCTCTGCCTCGCAGTCCTCGACGACGAAGACACGGTAGCGGTGCCGAACCCAAGCTACCCAATCCACATCTTCGGCCCTGTGATCGCAGGCTCGAAGGTACAGAGCATCGCGATGGATGGAAGCACGGCGGAGGCGATGCTCGAACGCCTGGAATACGACTTGCCACGAATGCAGCCGCGCCCGAAGCTGCTGATTCTGAACTTTCCTGCGAACCCGACCACGCAGTGCGTGGATCTCTCCTTCTTCGAGCGCATCGTCGCGCTATGCAAAGACCTCGGGATCTACATCGTTCACGACCTCGCCTACGCAGACATTGTCTTCGACGGCTACCGCGCGCCCAGCGTGCTGGAGGTTCCCGGCGCAAAAGACATTGCCGTCGAGTTCTTCACGCTCTCAAAGAGCTACAACATGCCTGGCTGGCGCGTTGGTTTTATGGTGGGAAATTGCAAGCTGGTCGCAGCGCTTGGAAGAATCAAAAGCTACTTCGACTACGGCACCTTCACTCCGATCCAGGTGGCGTCGATCGCCGCACTCGAAGGCCCTCAGGAGTGCGTAGCGGAGATTGTCGAGAACTATAAGAATCGCCGCGACGTTCTGGTGCCAGGATTGAACAAGTTGGGCTGGCCGGTTGAGCTGCCGAAGGCGACGATGTTTGCATGGGCAAAGATTCCGGGGCAGTATCGCGCGCTCGGGTCAGTCGAGTTTTCAAAAAAACTACTGCTCGAAGCAAAAGTTGCGGTAAGCCCCGGCGTAGGCTTTGGCGAACACGGTGACGGCTACGTCCGCTTCTCGTTGATCGAAAACGAAGAGCGTACCCGCCAGGCGCTACGCGGCATCAAGCAGATGTTCAAAGATAGATAAGCCCTTATTTTCTTGCATTGGATAGCTTCTTCTGAGTGTCGAGGAAGCGCCGCACGCGATCGAGCGAACGCGCCTTGCCGAAGACAACCATACTTTCAAGCAGCGGGGGAGACATCGTGCTGCCGGTAAGGATGGCGCGGAGCAACATAAAATTCTCCTTCACCGCCCATGACTGTTCTTCGCCCAGTTTCTTAAGCGCCGGCTCAAGCGCTGCGGTAGTCCACTCCGTCACTTCGAGCACCGTAAGCTGCTCCGCGGCAAAAGCAAGCGTCTCCTCGAGCGTGCGCTTCTTCGGGATGAAGACTTCGGCTGACGGCATAATATCGTCGGCGAAGAAGAAGTGGTTGAGGTTGCCGAACTCGCCGAGAGTCTCGACGCGAGTCTGCACCAGCGACGCGATCTCGCTAAGATAAGCATCGCTAAGAACAGTGGCGCGCAGCGCGGCATAGAAATCAGTTGGCGAAAGGGCGCGAATATACTCGCCATTGAGCCACTTGAGCTTCGTCAGATCGAAGACTGGTCCACCGAGACGAATATTCTTGACATCGAAGCGTTCGAGCATCTCTCCGAGCGAAAATTTCTCCGCGACCGGGCCCGTCCCTTCAGGCATGCCGCCGCCCATCAGGCCAAGAAAGTTAATCACCGCATCAGGCAGGAAGCCGGCCTGGCGATAGTAGATTAGCGAAACAGGATTCTTCCGCTTCGAGATCTTCGACTTGTCGAGATTGCGCAGCAACGGCATGTGCCAGAAGCGCGGAATCTCCCATCCAAACGCGCGGTAGAGCAGAACATGCTTCGGCGTCGACGAGATCCACTCCTCGGCGCGAATCACATCGGTAATCTGCATCAAATGGTCATCGACGACGTTGGCCAAATGGTAAGTAGGGAAGCCATCCGACTTCATCAATACCTGGTCGTCGACATTCGAGTGCTCGAAGGTGATATCCCCGCGCAACTCATCGCGAAACGTGGTCGAAGTCGTCGCATCTCCCGCATGCGGAGGCACAGCCATCCGAACAACAAACGGTTTTCCCGCAGCAAGATTCGCTTCCGCGGCCGCTGTACTCAGGTGTCGGCAGGTCGCAGGATACCGCGGCGGAAGCTTCGCGGCGATCTGCTGTTTCCGAGTAGCCTCAAGCTCTTCGGCGGTGCAGAAACAACGGTACGCCGTGCCATTCGCAAGAAGCAGCTCAACGTGCTCGCGGTAGATCTCAGTGCGCTCCGACTGGCGATAAGGACCAAACGGCCCACCGACATCCGGGCCTTCGTCCCACGTGAGACCGAGCCAGCGCAGCGAGTTGAATATCTCCTGCTCCGAAGTGGCGACGAAACGCGCGCGGTCCGTATCCTCGATGCGCAGCACAAATTTACCGCCGCGCTGGCGAGCGTAAATGTAGTTAATCAACCCGATGTAGGCTGTGCCAACATGAGGATCGCCGGTAGGGCTGGGAGCGATGCGCACGCGCACGGGAGCTTCAGAGATAGTCGAACTCGATGTCATAAAAGGCCAAATGTTGATGCTAGCAGAGAGTGATCTCTCGATTGAAACAGCTAAACCGCGGCAAGCCGGGCCGAGTGAACAGCCGTAGCAAGTGTTCGCAGAGCCTCGAGAGTCTCGTCCCATCCGATGCAGCCGTCAGTGATGCTCTGACCGTAAACGAGCTCTTTGGGAGAAACCAGCTTCTGTGCTCCGGCGACGAGGTTGCTTTCGAGCATCACACCAATGATGCGCGTATCTCCACCCGCAACCTGCGCGGCAACATCGCGACAGACCGCTGACTGCCGCGTGTAATCCTTTTTACTGTTGGCATGGCTGCAATCGATCATCACCTGCGGCCGGATGCCGGCGCTCTCCATCTGCCGGCACGTCTCTTCAACAGAAGCAGCGTCGTAATTCACCGTCTGCCTGCCTCCGCGCAAAATAATGTGACAGTCGCGATTGCCCTTGGTTACAAAGATCGCAGTCTGCCCATGTTTCGTGTGCCCGAGAAAATTATGCGGCTGCCCCGCCGACAGAATCGCCTCAATCGCAATCTGCACGTTGCCCGAAGTCCCGTTTTTGAAACCCGCTGGGCAGGAGAGTCCCGACACCAGCTCGCGATGCACCTGGCTCTCGGTCGTGCGCGCTCCGATCGCACCCCAACTCACAAGGCTCGACACATATTGCGGAGAGATCATGTCGAGAAATTCCGTACCCGCTGGCACGCCCATCTCGGCAAGGTCGAGCAGCAGATGCCGCGCCTTGCGCAGTCCGTCGTTGATCTGAAAGCTCTCATCAAGGTAAGGATCGTTGATGAGCCCCTTCCAGCCGAGCGTGGTGCGCGGTTTTTCAAAGTACACCCGCATGACCAGGCACAGCTCTTCGGAGAACTCGGCGATCGCGCCCTTCATCAACTCTGCGTACTCGCGCGCCGCATCGGTATCGTGAATGGAGCAGGGACCGACGACGACGAGCAGTCGCTTATCTTCGCCGCGAAGGATCTTCACGATCTCGGTGCGTGCCTTATAGACGGTGGCTGAAGCATTCTCCGTAATCGGCAGCTCTTCTTCAAGAAAAGCTGGCGGCAGAACGACTTTGGTCCAGGTTATGCGAAGGTCATCTGTGGGATAGAGCATAGATTGTGTTATCTGCGGAATCGATCCTCCGCGGCGCCGAACGCGAAGCCGCCGGAATAAGTTCGTCTTTTTATCTTATAGCCTTCCACGCGAAACGCATCGGCTGACGATGCACTAAACAGACGTCGGTTTGCCTGGGGGCGCCTGCATCGCAGAATAGGCGCTCTCCGTAGCCAGCGCCGACTCCGGGGTGACTAACGCGCCGAGCTTCATCAGGCTCGCGATCACGCCGGTCCATCCCGTCTGGTGGCTTGCACCGATCCCGGCCCCGTTGTCGCCATGAAAATACTCATAGAACAGAATCAGGTCTTTCCAGTAAGGGTCGGTCTGGAATTTATTCGTATCCCCGTACACGGCGCGCCTTCCTTTTTCATCGCGCAGGAAGATGTTCATCAGGCGTCGATTGAGCTCTTCCGCTACTTCAAACAGAGTCATCATTTTTCCCGATCCGGTTGGACACTCAATCTTAAAATCGTCTCCGTAGAACTGATAGAACTGATAGAGGCCACGAAGAATCAGCATATTCACAGGCATCCAGATCGGTCCCCTCCAGTTGGAGTTCCCGCCAAACATGCCCGTGTTCGACTCGGCAGGCAGGTACTCCACCGTGCTTCGCCCGCCCGCGTAGTCGAAGACGAAGGGATGTCCGGCGTAGCTCTTTGAGATCGACCGGATCCCGTAGTCGCTCAGAAACTCGTTCGGATCGAGCATTCGTTGCAGTACCCGCCGCAGCTTGCCCTCGTTCAGCAAAGAAAGGATCCGGCGCCCGCGAACACCCTGCGTTCGCAGCGACGTGATGTTTTCGCACAGCTCTGGATGGCGCTTCAAAAAGTCATCCACGCGTTTGCCTGTCTCCGGAAAGCGCTCGACAAACCGGCCCTCCAGAACCGTCGTGGCGCAGAGCGGCAGCAAACCCACCAGCGAACGCAGCTTCAACCGCGTTGCGCGGCCATCGGGAAAGCGCAGGATATCGTAGAAGAATCCATCCTCTTCATCCCACATTGCATCGTCGTTCTCCCCTACAGCGTTCATCGCGGACGCTATCCATAGAAAATGCTCGGTAAACTTCAGCGCCATCTCCGCGTACATGGGGTTGCTTGCGCTCAATTCGATCGCAATCTGCAACATGTTCTGCGAGAAGAGCGCCATCCAGGCCGTACCGTCGGCCTGCTCCAGATGGCCACCCGTCGGCAGCGGGCTGCTGCGATCGAACACGCCGATATTGTCGAGCCCAAGGAATCCGCCTTGAAACAGATTATTCCCGTCGGCATCCTTCCGATTCAGCCACCAGGTAAAGTTCAGCAGCAGCTTTTGAAAACACTGTTCCAGAAAAGGTATATCCGCGTGGCCACACTCAGCTCGTTCTGCGCGATAGAGAGCCAGAACCGCCCACGCATGCACTGGCGGGTTCACATCGCTGAAGTTCCATTCGTAGGCAGGGAGCTGGCCGTTTGGATGCAGGTACAAACTGTTAAGCATCAGCTTCAACTGCGTCTTGGAAAACGAAAGATCCACCATCGTGAGCGGCAGCGTATGGAAGGCCAGGTCCCACGCTGCAAACCACGGATACTCCCACTTGTCCGGCATCGAGATCACATCCTGGGTCAGCATGTGGAACCAATCCGAGTTGCGCTCTCCCTTCTCTGCACAGTCCAGCGGTACATGGCGTTCGTTCAGCCAGCGTTCGAGATCGTAGTGATAAAACTGCTTCGACCACAGCATCCCGGCAAATGCCTGTCGCATCACCAGCTTTTCATCATCGGACACATGCTGCGGCAGCACCAGCCGATAGAAGTCGTCCGCCTCTTTAAGACGAAGCGCCATCATCGAGGAAAAATCGCTGAATGCAGGCGCTCCCGCATCGCCAACCCTGGTCAGGCGCATTCGAATCGTCACGCTCTTGCCAGCGGGAATCTTCAGATCGTAGTGTGCCGCAGCTTTCGTCCCGGACATTGCAGGATTGACGGCGGCCATCTCTTGATGCAGCAGATAACGATGAAACGCATCCTTCGTGTAAGCAGAGACGGACTTGCCGCCGGTTCTCTCTTCGTTGGTCTCATTGTTCGTGAACAGCAGTTCCGGATCGCCCTCGCAGCTCAGCAAATACGATCCCATCTCCGCATGTTCGGCGCGAATCCCCGAACCAGTCCCAGCTTTACTCTGAGCGACAGTAAGCTGCGGACGAGGCCCCGGCGTCTCTTCGTTCCACCACGTATTGCGAAACCACAGCGTAGGCAGCAGATGGAGCTCGGCATCCTGGTCGCCACGGTTATACGCTGTCACCGCGATCGGCAGATCCTCTGGGCTCGCCTTCGCGTACTCAACAAACACATCGAAGTATCGGTTCTTGTCGAAGACGCCGGTATCGAGCAATTCATACTCTGGCTCGGAGCGCGAACGCTTCTGGTTTGTACGAACCAGGTCGTCGTAGGGATACGCCTTCTGCGGGTACTTGTACAACGTCTTCATGTACGAGTGCGTCGGCGTCGAGTCGACGTAGAAGTAGTACTCCTTGACGTCCTCGCCGTGATTGCCCTCGGAGTTCGTCAACCCGAACAGACGTTCCTTCAAAATTGGATCCGCGCCATTCCATAACGCCAGCGAAAAACAGAGAGTCTGTCGATCGTCCGAGATACCCGCGATGCCATCCTCGCCCCAACGGTAGATTCGCGAGCGCGCCTGATCGTGGGTGAAGTAATTCCACGCGTCGCCGTTCTGGCTATAGTCCTCCCGCACCGTACCCCACTGCCGCTCACTCAGGTACGGCCCCCACTTGGCCCAGGGAACGCCCTTTCCGCGAGCTTCATCGAGCCGGTTGTACTCCGCCTTCTGCGAGTCGGTAACGACCACTGCCTTATCCTGTGGCATGGCGAACATCCTTCGGTGCTTTTAGTGTGCGGCTGCCGGTAACACCTCCGGCTTTTTCTATCTGGCCTGCCGCGTTAAGTCGAAGTAAATTATCCTGCCCAACTGCGAATCCCGACACTGTAAGAGTTGACGGTTTTTCGTGTCTCTGGCATAAATCTCCGCCGGTCTCGACAACGCCAACGCATTCAAACGACTAGAATTGCATCAAGGGTTCGATTTTCCCTGAAACATCTGAAGTGCGGTTCCAACCGGAAAGGCTGTCCAAGTGAAGGCATTAGTGAAAAGCCGCGAAGAGCGCGGTCTGTGGCTTGAGGACGTTCCCGAGCCCGAGATGGGCATCAACGACGTCAAAATCCGCGTCCTCGCTACAGGAATCTGCGGCACCGACCTCCATATCTACGACTGGGACGCCTGGGCCCGCTCGACGATCCGCAAGGGTCTCACCATCGGCCACGAGTTCGTCGGCGAAGTAGTCGCCACCGGCTCTAACGTCACCGACATCGCCATCGGCCAACTCGTCAGCGGCGAAGGCCACGTCGTCTGCGGACGCTGCCGCAACTGCCTCGCCGGACGCCGCCATCTCTGTGCCCACACCCTGGGCGTTGGCGTCAATCGCAACGGAGCATTCGCCGAGTACGTCGTCCTTCCCATGTCCAACATCTGGATTCACAACCCCGGCGTCTCTCATGAGATCGCCGCCATCTTCGATCCCCTCGGCAACGCCGTCCACACTGCGCTCGCATTTCCGGTACTCGGCGAAGATGTCCTCGTAACCGGAGCAGGGCCCATCGGCATCATGGCCGCGGCCGTGGCGCGTCACGCCGGCGCGCGTTACGTCGTCATCTCCGACCCCAACGAATACCGTCGCAAGCTGGCCGAAAAAGTCGGCGTCACCCTCGCAGTCGACCCCCGCGCCACTTCGCTCCAGGAGATTCAGCAGAAACTCAACATGCACGAAGGTTTCGACGTCGGCCTCGAAATGTCCGGCAATCCCAACGCCTTTCGCGACATGCTCGCCAACATGAGCCACGGCGCAAAGATCGCCATGCTCGGCATTCCATCCGAAGACATCTCCATCAACTGGAACCAGGTCGTCTTCAACCAGCTCACCATCCGTGGCATCTATGGCCGCGAGATGTACGAGACCTGGTACAAGATGACCGTCATGCTCGAAAGCGGCCTCGACATCTCTGGAGTCATCACGCACCGCATGAACTGGCGCGACTACGAAGAAGGCTTCGCCGCCATGCGCTCCGGAAACTCAGGTAAGGTCATCCTCGACTGGCGCGACGTAAGCTAGCGCCGGTCGAAATCTCACATCTCAATTTGCGGTGCTAAGCCGGTACTGAAGGCTTAGTCACGCGAAGGATAGATGCCTTCGAGCGCGATGATAAAGTTGAGGCACAGAAACGGCTGTACAACTGATAAGGGCTGATTGCTACCAGTCATACCGATGGCTGTTGCCGCCATCTGGGAGTTGCTGCTCGCCGCGTAGGAAAAGTAAGCCAGCCACCGTTGGCTCCTGGGAATCCCTGAACAAATCCGCCACGGCTTTGTAGCCGTAACCTTATCGAGAAAAGCGCATCCAACGTTAGAAATTGCAGGGCGGAAACTCCTTTGCCCCAAGACATCCATTATCGATCACCGAAACAGCAGTAAATCGACAAAGGCCAAGAATGGAACCTAGCGATTGCGAAATGTCCGGCCGAACTCGCGCTCACTCCGCACATCCGCCCGAGAGCCTCTTCGAAGGCTGTTCCTGGTTCTACGCCCTCTGTCGCGAGTACCTCTTCCGCGACCACACTCAGGAGATCGCCCGCGCTCTATTTCCATCCGGCGATCCAGCTCCTGACACTCACGTCCTTGAGCTTGGCTGCGGCCCCGGCTTCTACGCCTGCCGCCTCTCCCAGGAGTATCCCCAGATCCACACAACCGGCGTCGACCTTTCTCGCCGCCTCATCGCAAGAGCCAAATCCCGAGCAGCCCAGCGCAGTTTGCCAAACTGCACCTTCGCCCATGGCGACGCGCACGCCCTCCCGGATGCCGACAACTCCATCGACGCGATCGTCGTCTCGCGTCTCTTCCTCATCGTTGCCAACCGCGAAGCTGTCCTCAACGAGATCTTCCGCGTCCTGCGCCCCGGCGGCCGATGTTTCATCGCCGAACCCACCTCAGGCTTTCGCACCCGTATTCCCCTCGGTTGCATGCGGCTTCTCTCCAGGCTGACCAACACTCCCGCAGGAAAATATCGCGAACCCTGCCAGGCCGACGTCATGACCGCCACCGATTTTGCCGCTCTCATTCAGTCCCAGCCCTGGGAAACGTTCGATCTCCAGTACGATAACTGGTATCAATACGCCATCTGCGAAAAAGCTCCCACCCAGGCCACTCCCGTCGAGGACGAGCGGCCGGCCGACTGGAGCACGGTATAGCCAATGCCCGTTCCTGCCATGTCGTACCCGATCCTCAACCCTGCGAATCCTGCAGCCGCGCGTGCCGGCCTCTGTGCTCTCGCCGTCATGGCCAAGGCCCCTCGTCCCGGCAAAGTAAAAACGCGCCTCGCCCCACCTCTGACTCCGGACGAGGCCGCCGCGATCAACATCTGCTTCCTCCGCGATACTACGGAAAACATTGCCTCCGTCACTACAACCGGTAAAGCCGCAGGCGTCATCTCCTACACCCCCATCGGCGACGAAGCTCTCTTCGACAATCTCTTCCCATCAAATTTCTCCCTCAGCCCCCAACGAGGTGACGACTTCGGCGAACGTCTCCTCGCCACCTCCGAAGACCTTCTCGCCTGCGGTTACGGCAGCGTCTGCCTCATCGACTCCGACTCTCCCAGTGTTCCCGCTATCGCCTTCCAGGAAGCCGTCGCCGAACTCGCCAGACCCGGCGACCGCGTCATTATCGGCCCTGCGTACGACGGCGGCTACTATCTCATCGGCCTCAAGCGCCCTCATCCCGAACTCTTCGCCAACATCCACTGGAGCACATCCACCGTCTTCGCAGAAACCCTTGCCGCCGCGAAGTCCGCAAGACTCGAAGCCGTCATCCTCCCCCTCTGGTACGACGTAGACGATGCCGCAACCCTGGCGATCCTCACCGCCGAACTTCTTCAGAACAAACCACCATCCTTTACTCCGATCCCCGGCTATCCTGCGAAGTACACCCGCGCCTTCCTTCAAGCGCTTGACCATCGGGGAGCCGCACGCCGATGACAACCGCCACCAATCCCAACCCCACTCCGACGAACCGCAAACCTGGTGCATGGGTAGAGACACGAAAGCACTGGTCCATCGCCCGCCCCTGGCAGACAAACGCCGCGCTCCTTCTCATCGGCACAGGCCTCTTCTTCTTCACCCGCCAGCTAGTCAGCGAGTACTCCCACTACACCATAGGCTTCTCTGGAGCCTCCGGCTGGTCCTGCATCCTCTATCTCGCTGCCGCGTTCCTCATCGTCACCCAGCCCGTCGATCGCCTCACCTTTCCCATCATCCTCACGGTCGCAATCGCCTGCCGCCTCGCCGATCTCTTCGCCGAACCTTTCCTTTCCTCCGACATCTATCGTTACGTCTGGGACGGCATCGTCCAGCACGCACACATCAGCCCCTACCGCTACGTCCCCGGCGACCCGGTCCTAGCCTCTCTCCGCGCCGCCCATCCTGAGATATTCGACAACATCAACCGCCGCTTCTACGCTCACACCATCTATCCGCCCGCAGCCCAGGCGCTCTTCTACCTCATCACCTGGATCTCCCCAACCGTCACCTTCATGAAGACCGTGATGGTCCTCTTCGAAGGCGTCACCATGTACGCTCTCGTCACGCTCCTGCACTCCCTAGGCATCCGCCGCGAACAAACCCTCCTCTACGCCTGGTGTCCCATCCTCATCTGGGAGATCGCAGGCTCCGGCCACCTCGACTCCGCAGCCATGGCCTTCATCGCCCTCGCGCTCCTCGCCCGATATCGGAAACAACCCATCCTCACCGGCCTATTCATAGCCCTCGCGATCCTGCTCAAGCTCTACCCGCTGGTTTTACTACCGGCCCTCTATCGTCGCGGCGACTTCAAGATGCCCGCCACCGTAGCCGCAATCATCGCCTCCGCCTACGCAGCGTATTCCAGCGTCGGACTCCTCGTCTTCGGCTTCCTTGGCGGCTATGTCAAAGAAGAAGGCATCGCCACCGGCGCACGTTACTTCCTCCTCGAACTGGCCCAGCGAATCCCCGGTCTGCACGATCTCCCTATCACGGCCTACTACTTCTTCTGCGCAGCAGTCCTTGGCGCAATCATGCTCTGGTGCTGGAAAGCGGCAAAAGAGCCAGCCACAAATCCGGGTGCCCCATTCATGCAGTCTCATCGCATGAGTGGGTTATTCGTGCGTCAGCGCGAACCGCTCTCCTTACCAGGCCCCCTGGGTCGTGGAAACGCATCCTTCCTTCGACCAGCCTTCGCCTTAGCCGCAGCTCTGATGTTCCTCTTCTCCCCACACTACGCCTGGTACATCATCTGGCTCGTCCCGTTCTTCACCCTGATGCCGAACCTCCCCATCCTCACCTACATCCTGGGCTTCTTCTATCTCTACACCACAGCCCTGGCCGAACCCGGCCCAAAGATGTTTCTCGCCAACGAGATCCTCTACGCCGCCCTCTTCGCATCAGTCATACTCCAACTAGCATTAAATCGCTGGCCCATTCACCGCACTCTGTTCGTCCAACCATCATCAGCGAGCGAACTCCCATGAGCACACCTCTCCCAATCCTTCCCCCCGAAGACCTCCTCGATAAATTCGATAAAGATAAAAAGGACAAGCTCAGCCCCGCCGCGCAGCAGGCCGAAGAAGAAAAAAACCGCATGCGCCGCTACTTCGAAAATCCAAAAGAGCAGCTAAGCCCCACCGTTGCCCACGAGCCCGTCTGCCTCTACCTCGAGACTACCAACCGCTGCAATCTCCTCTGCACCACCTGCCCCCGTACCTACGAGCAACTCGAGCCCGAAGCAGACATGCCCTGGGCACTCTTCACCTCGCTCATCGACCAGTACCCCAACATCGCCCGCGTCGTCCTCCACGGCATCGGCGAGCCAATGCTGGTGAAAGACCTCGCCCAGCGCGTAGCCTACCTCAAGGCCCGCAACATCTACGTCCTCTTCAACACCAACGGAACCCTCCTCACCAAAACCAACGGCCGCGCCCTCATCGAAGCCGGCCTCGACGAACTCCGCGTCTCTCTCGACGCCGCCGAACCCGAAGTCTTCCAGATGGTTCGCGGCAAAGACTTCTTTTCGAAGATCGTAGCCAACGTAAAAAACTTTACGCAGATGCAGCGCGAACTCAACGCACCCAAGCCCCGCGTCAGCCTCTGGCTCACCGGCCTGCGCGAAACGGTCGATCAACTCCCCAACTTCGTTCGCCTCGCCCACTCCATCGGCGTCACCGAGGTCTACCTCCAACGCCTCGTCTTCTTCGAAGACCCGATGAGCGAAAACTCCCTCGCCCGCGCCGAATCCGCCCTCTTCGAACACACCACCGCCCGCGAAGAGTCTGTCATTCGTGAGGCCGAATCGATAGCAAAAGAACTCGGTGTCATGTTCTCCGCCTCAGGAGCCGTCGACCCCGGCGAATCCATCCGCATGCAGCGCACTGACAACCCCTGGTCGCTGTGCCGCCGTCCCTGGTCCCTGATGTACATCACCGCCAACGGCCGCGTCCTGCCCTGCTGCATCGCCCCGTTCAGCATGAAGGGCTACAGCAGCTTCACCCTCGGCGACGCCACCCAGTCCAGCCTCCGCGAGATATGGAGCGGCCCCGAATACCAGCGTTTCCGCGAAGGTCTGCTCACCAGCTCCCCTCCACCCGCCTGCGCCAACTGCGGCCTGCGCTGGAGCCTCTGACTTTTTTGTGACATCTTTCGAACCCTCGTCGCTTACAATTGCCTTCGTTCAAGGAGAGTTTCTGCAATGCACACCCAGCACTACCCCGGCTTCTACATGGCCGGCCTGGCCACACGCACCAACAATGCAGCCGAGATGTCCGGCAAAGGCAAGATCGGCAACATCTGGCAGTCCTTTCTCCAACCTGGGCTCGTCGCCAAAATACCCAACAAACTCGGAGTCGATCTCATCGCGGTCTACACCGACTACGAGACCGATCACACCGGCCACTACACCTATCTCCTCGGCCTTCCCGTTCTCTCAACCGAAGGAATGCCGGCCACTCTCACCCTCAGGCACGTATCTCCTGGAAGTTATGCAGTCGTTACGTCCAGACGCGGCCCCATCAAAGAAATAGTTGGCGAAGTGTGGCAGCGCATCTGGTCCATGTCGGAAAAAGAACTGGGAGGAGAACGCGCCTTTCTCTGCGACTACGAGATCTACGACCAGCGCTCGGCCGACCCCGAGAACGCCCAGATCGATGTGTACGTGAGCCTTCTCTGACGAATTTAACTTGGGTAGCCTGAAGGTTTACCGCACGAATCCGCGGCCTTCCATAAGGTGTCATTCTGAGTGAAGGAATTCGCGCATGTGCGAGTTCCCCGGAATCGAATCGGTCTACGTAATCCAACACGCATGCCACCCATCTCCATCATCATCCCCGCGCTCAACGAAGCCGAATCCATCGGCCAGGTCGTCTCCGAGATGCCTTGGCCCCTCATCGCCGAGTGCATCGTCGTCGACAACGGCAGCACCGACGCAACCGCCAGCATCGCCACCCAGGCAGGCGCCCGCGTCATCCAATCCCAACGCGGCTACGGAGCCGCCTGCCTCGCCGGATCGAACGCCGCACTCCCGACCAGCACCATCCTCGTCTACATGGACGGCGACGGATCCGACGTCATCGCCGATCTCCCCCGCCTCATCGTTCCGATTCAAAACAACGAAGCCGACTTCGTCATAGGCTCTCGCATCCGAGGCAACCGGGAACCCGGCTCAATGCTGGCCTCGCAGCTCTTCGCAGGCCGTTTCGTAAGCATCCTCCTCCGCATTCTCGGCAAAGGCTGCTACACGGACATGGGGCCCTTCCGTGCCATCCGCAGAACATCCCTCGAGCAGTTACAAATGTCCGAACTCACCTACGGCTGGAACCTCGAGATGCAGATCAAGGCTGCCCAACACCGTCTCCGCATCCTCGAGATCCCGGTCGACTATCGCAAACGCATCGGCGGCACCTCCAAAGTCTCCGGAGACTTCAAAGCCAGCCTCAGAGCAGCTTTTCGTATCCTCAAAGTTCTCGTCCGCGTAGGGCTATCGCGTCAAAGTCAATGAACTAACGTCTTACATCCTCTCAACCGCTTCTCCCGTCGAACCTCTTAAGTTCAACAGAAGGAGCACACCATCCCGATCCTCTTCCAAAAAACTCTCTCACGTTGCTTGATCTTTGCAGCAATCTGCCTTTTTGCAGGAATCAATCTGTCTGCAGATCCGATTCCTGTTCGCCGCACCCAGGGAACCCTCCACGGCTTTCTCGTTCTCAAGACATTGGAAGGCACGATCCTCGCTGCGGGCGATCTCGTTCAGGTCGCGCACGGCAACCGAGTCACTGCACACCTCACCTATCACTTCCGCGACGGCTCGCTCGACGAGGAAACCACGGTATTTACCCAGCAAGGCACCTTCAAGCTCGTCAGCGACCATCACATTCAGCGCGGTCCATCGTTCCCCCATCCGCTGGACATGTTCATCGACGCCGCCAGTGGCCAGATCACCTCGCGCGACAAGGACGGCAAAGTCACCCAGGATCACCTCGACCTCGCCCCCGACCTCGCCAACGGTCTCCCGATGACTCTGCTGCTCAATCTAGACCCCTCCGCTCCTCCAACTCGCCTCTCCATGATCGCTCCCACCACAAAGCCTCGACTCATACACATCCTCATGGCGGGAGAAGGCGAAGACACGCTTACAATCGCCGGAGTTCGCCACAAGGCTACCAACTTCCGCATCAAGATCGAGCTCGGCGGCGTCACCGGACTGGTCGCACCCATAGTCGGCAAAGAACCCTCCGACGTTCACGTCTGGGTCCTCGGCGGCGAAGCACCCGCCTTCGTCAGGGAAGAGGGCCAGTTCTACGAAGGTGGCCCGATCTGGCGTGTTGATCTGGTCGCTCCCGTCTTCCTGCCGCCGTCCTCTGCTTCCGGCAAATAGCCCGTCTGCGGCTGATTCCCACAGTCCGTCGCTTGACACCACTGATACCCTTAGAATCGGTCGGGTTTGGATTGTTTAGCCTCATGCTCGAAGTTCATACCTAAAAGTCTCTCATTCTAATTACTTTGCACACTCTCGGGGGTTGCGGTACTCCCCCGAACAAAGGAGAACCTGATGCAGAATCGCATCCTCGGCACAACGATGCCGGTCCTCGAGTTCGCTCTCGGCCAAAACGACGCCGTCATCTCCGAGGCCGGAGAGCTCTCCTGGATGTCCGCCACCATCCAGATGACCACCCACACCCAGCACGCCGGCGGCGGTGGTTTCTTCGGCGCCATCGCGCGTGTCGCCGGCGGCGGCTCTCTCTTCATGACGGAATACCGCGCCATCGGCGCACCGGGCGAGGTAGCCTTCGCCACCCGCGTCCCCGGCCACATCGTGCCGGTCGAAGTCGGTCCCGGCCACGAATACCTCGTCCATCGCCACGGCTTCCTCTGCGCTACCGCCGGCATCAACCTGGGCGTCGGCTTCCAGCAATCCCTCGGCGCAGGCATCTTCGGCGGCGACGGCTTTCTCCTGCAAAAGATCTCCGGCCAGGGCATCGCATGGCTCGAACTCTCCGGCGAACTCGTCATCAAAGACCTCGCCCCCGGCGAACTCCTCCGCGTCCACCCCGGCCACGTCGGAGCCTTTCAATCCTCCGTAGCCTTCCAGATTCAGCGCGTCCCCGGAATCAAAAACATGATCTTCGGCGGCGATGGCGTCTTTCTCGCCGCGCTCACCGGCCCCGGCCGCGTCTGGCTGCAAACGCTCCCAATCTCGCGCCTCGCCCACCAGATCCAGGAGTACCTCCCCAAAGAACGCGCCGTACAAACCGCGGAAGGCGGAGTCGTTGGCGGCATCGTAGGCTCCATCCTCAAAGGCATGTGACGCATCTCTTTTGGGAAAAAAGCTGCGCCAGAATTAATTCACTCCGCCCGCAACGCCTCCACTGGATTCACCGAAGCCGCTCTGCGAGCCGGAAAATAACTCGCCAGCAGCGCCGACGCTCCCAGCACGAACGCAACAGCAATCAGCGTAGACGTATCCCACGAATTGACCCCGAACAGCACCTTCTGCATCAGCGTTGCCACAGCAACCGAGCACATCAAACCCGCAGCAATCCCAACGCCCGTCAGCCAGCCAGCCTCCTTCAGGATCATCCGGTACACCGAGCTCTGCTGCGCCCCCAGCGCCATTCGCACTCCGATCTCCCGCGTCCTCTGACTCACCGAATAAGCAACCACCCCATAAAGTCCCACCACCCCCAGCAGCAAAGCCAACGCCGCAAACCCTCCCACCAGCCACGCCGACGAGCGGTGCAGATAAGCCGTCTGTGACTCATTGATTCGCTGTAACTGCGTCTGCTCGTCAAACACACCGATCCCCGGATCGATCCGTCGAATCGTCGCGCTCAGCACAGGCAGCATCGTCGCCTCTGCCTGCGTAGTTCGAACCATCAGTCCGAAGTAGTTATCAGGCTCCTGGTTCGAAGGTATGTACTCGGCCGGCCACGTGTCCACATCAAGCGAGCTCTCTCTCAGGTCATCCACCACTCCGATAATCTGGCGGAGTGACTTCGACGTCAGCTCTGTATCGCCCATCACCCGCCCGAGCGGATCCTCGCCCGGAAAATACTTACGGACGAAAGCCTTGTTGACGATGACAACCTTCGGCTTCGACGCGTCCTCCTCATCGGTGAAAAAGCGTCCCTGCTCCAGCCTCGCCTCCAACGTCTTGAAGTAATCGGAGCTGACCTCGCGCTGGTTTACCTCATTGTGCTCGCCGTTGTAAGGCTTGCCTACAATTCGAATCCAATCCGTATTGCCGTTGCCGCTCACCGGAAACACACTCGTCAAACTGGCCGATTGAACTCCGGGAAGACTGCGTATCCGATCCAGGATCTGCCGCTGCACCGCAACCTGTTGCTCATCCTTCGGATACGTCGTCTCCGGCAGCGCCACCTGCATCGTCGCCAAATGGTCCGGCTGAAAGGCCAGGTCCACATGCAGCAGTTTGTAGAAGCTCTTGCCCAGCAGGCCAGCTCCCACCAGCAGCACTACCGCCACCGCCAACTCCACAACCACCAGATTCGCTCCGAACCGCCGCCACAGTGTTCCCGCCGTGCCCCGCCCGCCATCGGTCAGGCCCTCTCGCAGCGCCGTCAATGGCAGTCGCAGAATCGGTGTCATCGCAAAAAGCCCCGCCGCAAGCACGCAGATCCCCACCGCAAATAACATCACACGCGGATTGAGATTGATCCCTGCCATGTATGGCATGCTCGCCAGCATGTCCTTCGAGATCATCCTCAGCAACACCTGCATTCCCCCATACGCGCACAGCAGGCCCAGTAGACCGCCGGCGCCCACCAGCAGTACTGCTTCCGTAATAAACTGACGCACCAGCCGCGACGGCGACGCCCCCAGCGCCCCTCGCACCGCAATCTCGCGCTTTCGACTCTCCGAGCGCACCAGCAACAGGCTCGAAACATTCACGCAGGCAATGACCAGCAACAACACCGCTCCGCCAAGCAACACCAGCAGGATTGGCCGTATGTCGCCGATGAGCTGTTCGTATAGCGGCATTACGCTCGCACTCTGGCCGCGATTTGAGCCCGGATACTGCACCTCCAGCTGCTTTGCGATCGCCGTCATCTCCGACAGCGCAGACTGAACCGTTACCCCATCCTTCAGCCGCGCCACGCCGAACATGTTGTGGCAGCTGCGTCTCTTCTCGCAGTTATTCAACTTGTGCATCGTGACCCAAAACTCCGAACCGCCTTGCGGCGCAAATTGAAAGCTGGCTGGCAACACGCCGATGATCGTGTTCGCCACGCCATCCAGGTCAACCGTCTGCCCGATAATGTCCTTCCTTCCGCCGAACCGTTCTTGCCAGGTATGGTAGGTAAGGATCGCTGTGTCTCCGCCGCTCGGCTGGTCCTCCCCATCGTAAAAATCACGGCCCATGATCGGCTTCACACCCAACACCCGGAAGAATCCTGCCGTCACTCGCGCGGCTGACACTGGTTCCACGCCCGTGGCTGTCTTCATCAGATAACCGCTGCCGGCGTACCCCTCCAGCGCGCTGAAGACCTTGTTCATCCTCTTCCAGTCCACGTAGTCCTGGTAGGACAAGTTCGAACGCGGCCACAGCTTCCCCCTCTCTGCCACATCCACCAGACGCGTCGGATCGGCATACGGCAGGGGCTTGATCAGCGCCGCGTCGACAAACGCAAAGATCGCCACGCTCGCGCCAATCCCGAGCGCTAGCATCAAAATCGCAGTAAACGTGAACGCCGGACTCCTCCTGAGTTGGCGCACCGCAAAGTGCAGGTCCTGCCACACTGTCTCAAACCGAAAACCCACAATTTCATTGCTCTGTTCTTTCAGCCGAGTCGTATTGCCAAACTCAAGCGCAGCTGCATGATGAGCTTCTCCCGGAGCAACGCCCGCCTCACGAAGCTCCTTCTCCTTCTGCTCACGGTGGAATGCCATCTCCTCCTCAAGTTCACTGTTGAACCTCTTCCGTCGAAGCAACATTCCAATCTTGTTGAAGAAGCGGGTGATCGAGTCCATGGCTTTCTCCTAGGCGTCCTGCATCACACGGCCAATGGCCGCGATCATCGTTTCGAACTGCGTCTGCTCCAACCCAAGCTGTTTTCGTCCGGCTGCGGTCAGCGTGTAGAACCTCGCCCGTCGGTTGGTCTCCGTCGACCTCCACTCAGCCTTCACCCAGCTCTGCAACAGCAGCCGCTGCAGCGCCGGATACAGCGATCCCTCTTCCACAGTCAGCACATCGTCCGAAGCCCGTTTGATCGACGAAGCTATTCCATAGCCATGCTGCGGGCCGCGCGTCAACGTCTTCAAAATCATCATGTCAAGCGTTCCAGGCATCAGGTCGGATTTCTTTGGCATGGCACCATCCCTAGGTTGTCTATGCATAGAACGTCAAGAGCGAAAGAAAAGTTCCATTGCGTTCGCCACCCTTGTTGAAACCCCGGCGGACAGACCAAAATCCGTCCTATATCCTAGAAACGAATGGCGCCATTCCTGCATATGTCCCACGTCAACGTCGCCCGTGGCGACAACGTCGTTCTCCACGACATCAACCTCACGGTCAACGCCGGTGAGCACATCGCCATCCTCGGCCCCAACGGCTGCGGCAAATCCACCCTGATCAAGACCATCACCTGCGAGTGCTATCCGATCGTCCACCCTGAAACGACAGTCAGCATCTTTGGCCGCGATCGCTGGGACCTTACAGAACTCAAAAAGCGCCTCGGCGTCGTCTCCGCCGAGCTACCTGGGAGGCCAACGGTCGAGACGACCGGCCGTGATGCCATTCTGACGGGTTTCTTCTCCAGCAGCACCCTTTGGCCGAACCTGATAGTTACGCCCGAAATGCAGATTCGCGCCAATGAAGTGCTCGAACAGATCGATGCTGGGAACCTCGCCGGCAAACCTGTCGGACACATGTCGGCCGGTCAGCAACGGCGAGTCATGATCGGTCGCGCATTGGTCGCTTCCTCGCAGATGCTTTTGCTGGATGAGCCGTCGAACGCCCTCGATCTGGCCGCACAGAACGATCTTCGCGAGCTGCTTCGCAGGTTGGCCCGGCAGGGAACTGGAATTCTTCTCATCACCCACCACATCGCCGACATTCTGCCGGAGATTGACCGTATCCTGCTCATGAGCGACGGACGCATCGTCGCTGACGGACCGAAGTCAACCCTTCTCACTCCCGAAAACCTCAGCAGCCTCTTCAAAACCGAGGTCCGCATGACGGAGCGCGAAGGGTTTTACCACGCCTGGTAGCTTGACAAATCGCCTCTCCAAATGACCCGGACTGACAGCCTCCTGCAATGAGTCCGAGCCGGAAGGTAGCCTCAAGACAGAGGCACCGCAGGGCAAAGTCCAAGGTTAAAGTATCTGGATGGAAGACTTTAGCACAATATGACGAGGAGGGGGAGGGGGTCAGCTTCGAGGCGGAACGGTGCCAGTCTGCAGCTTCACAAGTTCAGGTTGGGCGATGCGGCTGGGACCGAGGACGGCGATTTTGGGCAGCGGACCGCGGACCATGGCGACTTCGTCGCAGGCGTAGAGGCGGGGGCAGGTCTGGCAGTCCTTGTAGATCTTGTCGGGCAGGGTGGTGCGGTCGACGACACGGAAACCGAAGTGAAAGAAGAAGTCCGGGATTCGCGTAAAGAGGCAGACGGCGGTGACCTTTTGCTCCTCTGCTTCTTCAAGTAAGGCGCGGAGAAGACGGCCGCCTGCGCCTTGACCTTTCGCTTCCGGCTTAACAACAATCGAGCGCACCTCAGCGAGATGCGGGCCGTAGAGGTGGAGGGCGCCGCAGCCTAGAAAGACACCGGATTCGGATTCCGCAACGGTGAAGTCGCGGACGTTTTCGCAGATTTCGGCGTAGCTGCGGCGCAGGAGGGTACCGTCGCTCGAGAGTGAGTTGACCAGGTCGAAGATGTTGACTGCATCGGGGAGCTTTGCTTTGCGCACCACCGCTCCACCGGCGCGGACGCGCGTCGATGCGGTCGATTCACTGACAGCGGGTTGGAAGGCGGTGGTCACTTACGACGGCTCCTGATTAAGTTTCGCAGATTCGCTCGAACTCAAGGCGGTTATACGCTGGCGGGCATCAGCTAAGGCAGCAGCTACACGAGCGCGGGCAGTTCCGCCAATAACATCATGACAGTCAAGCGTGGCTTCGAGCGTAATCGCTGCAAAGAAATCTTCGCCAAACTCAGGACTGATGCTGCGCAACTCATCGAGGGTTAGATGTTGCAGCTCGCGGTTGGTTTCGAGGCCGAGGCGGACGGCGTTGCCGATGTGTTCGTGGGCCTTGCGGAAGGGGACGCCCTTGTTCGAGAGGTAGGTGGCGGCAGCCATGGCGTTGAGGTAGCCGGTTTCTGCGGCGGTGCGCATACGGTCGTAGCGAAACTTGAGGGCATCAGTGAAATACCATATGACATCGAAGATGCCGAGTGCGGTTTCAGCGGCTTCAAAGACGTGGATCTGACCCTCCTGAAGGTCTTTGTTGTAAGCAAGCGGAAGGCCTTTAAGGAGGACGGTGAGGGCAGTGGCGGAGCCGATTAGTGAGGCGGATTTACTGCGCAGCAGCTCGGTAAGGTCGGGGTTCTTCTTCTGGGGCATTGCACTAGAGCCTGTGGAGAATGCCTCCGGAAGATCGAGAAAACCGAACTCTGCGGTGGAGAAGAGAGTCAGCTCTTCGGCGAAGCGCGATACGTGGAGGCCAAAGACGGAGAGTGCCTGAGTGAACTCGATGGCGAAATCCCGGTCGGAGGTGGCGTCCATGCTGTTGCGGGTTGGAGCTTTGAAGTAGAGGACCTGTGCCGCAATATCTCGATCCAGTGCGAGGGTGGCCCCAGCAATGGCTCCCGAACCGAGTGGGCTGAAGCTCAGCCGCTCCTGGCAGTCGCGAAGGCGGCTCATGTCGCGCTCGATCATGCTGACGTAGCAAAGCAGCCAGTGGGCCACGAGAACCGGTTCCGCACGCTGTAGGTGGGTATATGAGGGCATGACGTTTTCGCGTGCTTCCTCAGCAAGCCGGATGAGGGACATGCACCAGTGGCGCATTCCGGCGCACAGAAGCTCAATAGCATCACTGACGTAAAGCCGCATATCAGTGGCGATCTGCTCGTTGCGGCTGCGGCCGGTGTGGAGCTTGAGGGCGAGGTCGCCGATTTGTTTGGTGAGTTCGAGTTCGACGTAGTGGTGGACGTCTTCGGCCTGGGGGTTGGCGGTGACGATGGCTTCGCCTTGTTCGGCTTGCTGTTTGGCTACGGCGCGGAGACCCTGGATCATCAGGAGGAGTTCTTCGCTGGTGAGGATACCTGCGGCTTCGATGGCACGGGCGTGGGCTATGCTGGCTTCTACTTCGTAGGGGACGAGGCGCCAGTCGAAGGGGAAGGAGCGCTGCCAGGATTCGAAGGTGGCGTTGAGGGGCTCGCGGAAGCGGCCGGACCACATTTTTGTTGGTGAGTTAGACATTATTGTGTGTTTCCCTGTTGTACGCGCCTATCTGGGTGTACGAATTTGTCCATCAAGTCACGAACTTCGTCTTCCGAAGGCAACGATGGATTTTTGACCATGTTTTTCAGGCTTTCATCGTAGACAAGCGCTGTGCAGTTATGACCTTTACAGTATCTAGTTGCTAAGATGTCACCTGTTTGACCGTCGTCGAGGAAGTAGTCAGATGTGAACTGTTCTATCGGCGTTCCAATGTCTGCCGTGGAGACGTTTAGGAGGACATAGCATCTGTTATCCGCCGGGTTGTAATGGCTGAGCTGTGACTGCGTTAGCGCGGAACCGATTAAATTGTTCTCCATTGCCTTATTGCCCAACGCATTACATTTCGATTCGAGATCGAAAAGCTCGGCGGCGCTGGGCGCCCGAAAGGTCTGAACGACTTGCTTCGTTTCTGCCTTCTTTTGGCAGCCACAGAAAAAGACTAGAGCGATGACCATCGGAGGGGATATCGCTTTGTTGCGCTTGTCAAAGACCATCGACTTACCTCAGGGGCTAAAGCCCCGAAATATTTGTGGCACTTACGGCATTGCTGAAGCCGTACGCTTAAATAAATCGTTAGCTGTGGAGCTGCTCGCCTCATCTGAGCGGAATCAGCCTTATATCTCCGGTCACTTCTTCCAACTCGTCGCCTTTAAAGATTTTCGAGGTGACTTCTGAGAACTCAACATACTGGGAACTGCCAGACTTAGAGTTAGGGAAATAGTGTCCTAGATAGAATGTGTTTGGGTCTAATGGGGGATGGGCATCACGGTTGCGATCTTTAGCTGGACCCAAATCTGTTGTCACGTCGAAGAACTCACTTGTGGCGATGACCTTTGCAGTGAATGACATTTGTTTCTCCTTTGTGACGGTTACGGTCTAGCTGAAGGCATTCCCTTCGAGCTGCGCTATATGTCGGGCTTACAGCCCTTGGTTCTTCTTCTGCTGCAATCCTAGGGCTTCGCCCTAGGCTGGTATATGTCGGGCCTTTAGCCCTTTCAATCTTTGTCGCTGCCGCTGGTCAGGTGGGGCATTTCGGAGCCTTTGCTTAGGGTGATTAGGCCGCTTTGGGCGTAGGTGATGAGTTTGGCGCGGGTGTCGGTGATGTCTAGGTTGCGCATGGTGAGCTGGCCGATGCGGTCTCGTGGTGAGAAGGTGGATTCGCCCTTTTCCATGGTGAGGCGCTCGGGGTGGAAGGTCAGGTTGGGTGAGGCGGTGTTGAGGATGGAGTAGTCGTTGCCGCGGCGGAGTTCGATTGTAACTTCGCCGGTTACAGGTTTGGCGACCCAGCGCTGGGCGGCTTCGCGGAGCATGATGGCCTGAGGGTCGAACCAGCGGCCCTGATAGAGGAGGCGGCCTAGCTTGCGGCCGTTTTCGCGGTATTGCTCGATGGTGTCCTCGTTGTGGATGCCGGTGATGAGACGCTCGTAGGCGATGAAGAGGAGAGCGAGGCCGGGGGACTCGTAGATGCCGCGGCTCTTGGCTTCGATGATGCGGTTTTCGATCTGGTCGCTCATGCCGAGGCCGTGGCGGCCGCCGATGGAGTTGGCTTCGAGCATGAGGGCTACGGGGTCGGGGTATGCGGTGCCGTTTAGGGCTACGGGGAAGCCTTCTTCGAAGCGGATGGTGATCTCTTCGGGTTTGATGGCGACGTCGTTGCTCCAGAAGGCGGTGCCCATGATGGGGGCGACGATCTTCATGCTGGTGGTGAGGAGTTCGAGGTCTTTGGCTTCGTGGGTTGCGCCGAGGATGTTGGAGTCGGTGGAGTAGGCTTTTTCGGCGGACATCTTGTAGCCGAAGCCGGCCTTGGTCATGAAGGCGGACATCTCGGCGCGGCCGCCTAGCTCGTCGATGAAGGTGGGGTCGAGCCAGGGCTTGTAGACCTTGAGGTCGGGGTTGACGAGGAGGCCGTAGCGGTAGAAGCGCTCGATGTCGTTGCCTTTGAAGGTGGAGCCGTCGCCCCAGATGTTGACGTCGTCTTCCTTCATGGCGGTGACGAGCATGGTGCCGGTGACGGCTCGGCCGATGGGGGTGGTGTTGAAGTAGGTGACGCCGGCGGTGGTGATGTGGAAGGCGCCGGATTGCAAGGCGGCTATGCCTTCGCGAACGAGCGGGGCGCGGCAGTCAATGAGACGGGCTTTTTCGGCGCCGTACTCGAGGGCTTTGCGGGGGATCTCATTGTAGTCGGCTTCGTCGGGCTGGCCGAGGTTGGCAGTGTAGGCGTAGGGGAGGGCGCCCTTCTGCTTCATCCAGTGGAGGGCGGCGCTGGTGTCGAGGCCGCCGGAGAAGGCTATGCCTACTTTTTGGCCGAGGGGGAGAGATTCAAGGATTACGGACATTTGATACAGACCTCAGTGGTTATAGGAACGTATGAGAATGACCACTTGTGAGCATCTTTGTGACGTTGCTCTCAGTGGTGCGCGAAATCTACCCATACCGCAGCGAGCCAACATAGTGCTGTTAGCAACCAGGTACGTTTGCTTCTCCAATGTGGGCGCGTGACGATGAGTGCCATCCACGCGAGATTCACGATGAAGAAGAGAATAAGAACTGGCAGAATGCCAGCAAACCAGACGAACGGCTCTCCGGTTATCGTGTAAATTCCCGCTTGTCGCTCTACCGGGCTTGCCCAGCTCGGCGAGGCCCGATAAACATAAACAATCGCGCCCACTGCGTTCAATAGGAGCAAGGCCAGGTTCCCGGTCTGCGCCGAAAGTGATCGATCTATCAGGCGGTCTCCGTACATTCAGCGTTCGCTCCGATGGTCTAAGCTTAGGTGCGTTTGCGGGGTTGGATTCCGCGGCTGCGGCTGTTGGAGATGCGTTTGGCTCCTCCGAGGAGCATGAGCATGATGGCTTTTTGCGCGTGCATGCGGTTTTCGGCCTGGTCGAAGACGATGGATTGCGGGCCGTCGAGGACTGCGTCGGTGACTTCTGCGTTGCGATGCGCGGGGAGGCAGTGCATAAAGACGGTGTCGGCTTGCGCGTGGGCCATGAGAGCTTCGTTGACCTGGTAGGGCTTGAAGATGGGAGCGCGTTTGGTGGCTTCGTGCTCGGAGCCCATGCTGGTGCAGACGTCGGTGTAGACAGCGTCGGCTCCAGTGACGGCTTTGACGGGATCGTGGAGGAGGGTGATGCTGCCACCGGTGGTTTCGGCGATCTCGATTGCCTTATGGATGATTTCGAGCTTGGGGCCGAAGCCTTTGGGCGAAGCTACGGTGCAGTGCGCGCCGAGTTGCGCGGCGGTAAGCATGAGAGAGTGGCAGACGTTGTTGCCGTCGCCGACATAGGTGAAGTGGAGGCCCTGCGCGGAGCCGAAGCGCTCTTCAAGGGTGAAGAAGTCAGCGATGGCCTGGCAGGGGTGTTCGAAGTCGGAGAGGGCGTTGATAACGGGGATTTTGGAGCAGGCTGCCAGCTCGGTGATGGTTTCGTGTGCGTAGGTGCGGAGGACCATGATGGACATCCAGCGCTCGACGTTGTGGGCCATATCGGCGAGGGATTCGCGTTCGCCGAGGGGTGATTGGGTCTGGTCGACGAAGATGGCATTACCGCCGAGGGTGTTGATGCCGGCTTCGAAGCTGAGACGGGTGCGTAGAGAGGCTTTCTCGAAGAACATGACCATCTGTTGGGCGTCGAGTGCGTGACGGAAGTCTTCGGGGTGGTTCTTGACGGCGTGGGCCAACTCCATGATGGCGGCCATCTCCTGGACGGTCAGGTCGGCGATGGAGCAGAGATCGCGGCCAGTGAGGCGTTTAGAGGCTTCGCTGAAGGCGGTGTCGGATTGGATGCCCAGGGTTGCGGCGGACTTGTGCGACGAGAGATCGTCGAGGTTTTCTGATCGGGCGTTCATGACTACGGTTTTGCTACCCATGGGATTGCTCTCCTACCGGCGCTGTGCCGGCGTATGTTGCAGTTACGATCTCGTCGAGTGCCTGGATGACTGTTTCCACATGCTCGCGCTCGAGGATGAAGGGGGGAAGGAAGCGGAGGACAGTCTCGCTGGTCCGGTTGATGATGATGCGGCGCTTCATCAGCTCGGCGGTTACGCGCTTGGCGAGGTCTTCGGAGCTGAGCTCGACACCGAGCATGAGACCGATGCCGCGAACGTCGACGATGCAGTCGTGACGGGCGGCGAGGTTGGTTAGTTCTTCGCGGAAGAAGTTGCCTACGGTACGGATGTGGTTGAGGAGGTTGTCGCGCTGGATGGTGTCGATAACGGCGATGGCGACTGCACAGGCTAACGGGTTGCCGCCGAACGTGGTGCCGTGCATTCCGGGCGTGATGGCTTCGGCAGCGGCGTTGGTGCAGAGCATCGCGCCCATGGGGATGCCGTTGGCGATGGGCTTGGCGATGGTGGTGACGTCGGGGAGGATGCCGTAGTGCTGGTAGGCGAACCATTTGCCGGTGCGGCCCATGCCGGATTGGATTTCGTCGGCCAGGAGGAGAGCGCCGGTAGAGTTGCAGAGCTCGCGTGCGGCGGCGAAGAACTCCTGACTCACCGGGTTGATTCCGCCTTCGCCTTGGATGGGCTCGATGCAGATGGCGCAGATGTCGGTTGAGAACTTGGCTCGGAGGTCGGCTACGTCGTTGAAGCGGACGAATTCTACGCCGGGCATGACGGGCATGAAGGGTTCGCGGTACTTGGCCTTGGCGGTGGTGGCGACCGAGCCCATGGTGCGGCCGTGGAAGCCGTGGTCGAGCGCGAGGAACCTGGTGCCGATGGTGCGGCCTTTGGCGCGGAGGAAACCGGCGTGGGCGCGAGCTAGTTTGAGGGCCGCTTCCCACGCTTCGGTACCGCTATTGGAGAGGAAGACGCGGTCAAGGCAGGAGATCTCGGTGAGGCGGCGGGCTAGTTCGGCGGTGTGCTCGTGGAAGAAGAGGTTGGAGGTGTGAATGAGGCGCTTGCTTTGGCGGGCGATGGCTTCTTCGACTGCAGGATGGGCGTAGCCGAGCGCGGAGACGCCGATGCCGCTGAGGAGGTCGAGGTAGTCGTGGCCGTTTTCGTCGCGCAGGTGAACGCCCTGGCCACTGACGAAGAGAATGGGGTTGCGCTCGTAGGTTTGCAGGAGGAGGTTGCTCTCCGCTGCCTGGGTGGATGCTAAGTTCATGCGACCATGACCTCCGTTCCGTCGTTGACCCGCGTGGAGATGAGGTCGGGTAGAAGATTCGCGACCTCTGCGGGAAGAATGCGTACTCGTTTGACGCCGTGGATGAGCGCTTCCCGGCAGGCGTTAAGTTTGGGCAACATGCCGCCGGAGACGACGTTCTGCTTCTCCAGGACGGGAATCTGTGGAAGGGTGAGCCAGCGCATGACGTTGCCGTCGGCGCCCTTGACGCCGGGGACGTCGGTAAGGAAGACGAGGGTGTCGGCTTTGGTGCCTATGGCGCAGGCTGCGGCCATCTCGTCGGCGTTGACATTGTAGTATTCGCCGTCGAAGCCCAGAGCGATCGAGGAGATAACCGGAACTGCGCGCATGGTCCAGATGGCTTCGAGCCATTTGGAGTCCATGGCAGCGATCTCGCCGACGAAGCCCAGATCTGGGTTCGTTTTCTTTTTCCGCGCGCGAAAGACATGACCGTCGCCGCCGGAGAGGCCGACTGCCGACTGTCCGTGGGATCCGATGGCTGCGACAAGGGATTTGTTGACCCGGCCGGCGAGGACCATGAGGGCTGCATCGCGGGTTTCAGCGTCGGTGATGCGCAGACCCGAGACGAACTCACTCTTTTTGCCCATCTGGGCGAGGGTGCGAGTCAGTTGCACGCCACCTCCGTGGACGACAGCGACCTGATTGCCATCGGCGACGAGATCGGCGATGGCTTTGCCGGCAGCGTGGAGGATCTTATGGTTCTCAAGGGCGGCGCCACCCAGTTTGATCACGAATCTCACAGCAGGCCCTCCTCTTCGTTCCATCCGCACATCAGGTTCAGGTTCTGGACGGCCTGGCCGGCTGCGCCCTTCAGGAGATTGTCGAGAACCGAGACTACGAGCAGGCGTTTGCCGTCGGGAGCGAGCGCAAAGCCGAGGTCGCAGTAGCTGGTACGGACAGCGTGTTGAATCTCGGGTAGATGGGGTGTGGGATGGAGCCGAACCATCGGACTGTCTTGGTAGAAATCGCCAAAGATGGTGGACACCGCAGCGGCATCGGTTGAATGCTTGAACCGAAGATAGATAGTGGATAGGATTCCGCGTGGAATCGGCAGAAGATGCGGGGTGAACTGAATCTGGCCGGCTTCGAGGTGGAGCTGTTCGAGGAATTCGCCGGTGTGGCGATGGCCGAAGACGGCGTAGGCGGAGAGATTGTCGGCGGCGTGCATGAAGTGCGTGATTGCGGTTGCCGCTTTTCCGGCGCCGCTTACGCCTGATTTTGAGTCGCAGACAATGCCGTGCTCCACGTCGACGAGGCCCGCCTGAAGAAGCGGGGCGAGCGCGAGGATGTTTGAGGTCGCGTAGCAGCCGGGGTTGGCGACGAGACGGGCTTGCCGGATTCGGTCGCGATGGAGTTCGGGACATCCGTAGATTGCTTCGGCCTGGAGCGCGGCTGCATGTGCGGGATTCGTATCTTTGAGGCGATAGACGGCGCGATTGGCGTCGTGCTGGAGACGCCATGCACCGCTGAGATCGATGACTTTGATGCCATGCTCGATCGCCTTTGGGACCCACTCGCGGGACTGCTCGTGAGGAGTTGCAAGAAAGAGAACTTCGATCTTTAAATCGACGATTTGCTCCCAGTTGAAAGGGAGGATCTGATGGGTTCGGCGATTTCCCGCGGTTGCGAGTTGGGGATGCAGGTCTTCGAGCCAGGTTGTGGCTTCGGCTTCGCCTGCGCGTCCGATGAAGGTTGGCGCCGCGCCGATGAACCGGGGATGATGGAGCAGCAAACTGGCAAGTTCGCCACCGGCGTATCCGCTGACGCCCGCAATGGCGGTGTGGGGCGCGGCGGCTTTGATGTCTTTAATAGCTGTGTGGACCCGTTCTTTGGGGTTTATGGTTGCTGAGTTAGCCAAGATATCCTTCAATTCGTGTCTTCAGGAGGCCGGCTTGTTTTTCATCGGGGCAGATGATGAGGACGGTGTCATCTCCTGCGATGGTGCCCACAACTTCGGGCCAGTCTTCGTAGTCGATTCCGGCGGCGATGGGCTGGGCGCCTCCGGTGGTGGTCATAAGGACAAGGAGATTGATGGCCTGACGGACTTCGAGGCCAAAGCTTTCAAGAACCTCGCGAATTCCGGGCAGGCCGTCCTCGTCGGAGTCTGATCCGGCGGGAAGGGAGTAACCCTCCGGGCCCTTGTTCAGGCGGAGTTCATGAATGTCGCGGGACAGGGTAGCCTGGGTAACGTGGAAGCCTCTTCCTGCAAGTTTGCGGCGCAGTTCATCCTGACTGGTGACGGCGGTCTTTACCAGAAGGTCCTGAATTGCGGCATGACGTTGCTGCTTCATGAGAATGTTTGTACTCGTTCTTTCGCCCTTTCGTCTTCAATGCAGATTGAAAGGAAGCGGTGAAACTTTACATGTATAAATATACATTATTTATGTATATTTATACATGCGATTAAGTCAAACACTAAGGAACGCCACAACACTCTTCAAAAGGAAAGGTGTTGTCGGGAGCATTTTTCAAACCTCCGACAACGTATAGTGAAGCATGGAACGGTGTATCACATCCAGTCCGGAGCGTAGTTTGGATGGATTTTCTGCGTCCGCTACGGTTTCTCCGTCGCTCCCGGCCTTCCCATCTCTTATTGATGAGCGTTTCGATCACGACTCGTGTGGCGTCGGGTTTGTTGCGTCGGGAAGCGGTTCCCCTTCCCATGAGATTCTCGAACACGCCTTGACGGCGCTGAGCAGGTTGGCGCATCGCGGGGCGACTGCGGCGGATGGTAAAAGCAGCGACGGCGTTGGGGTGATGACGTCGATTCCGCGTGCCCTGCTGGTGAAGGCTGCCAAGCTTACGATCAGCGACGAGCAGAAACTGGGTGTGGGGATGCTGTTTCTGCCTGCGGAGGAGACACGTGCAGAGGGGCTGGTGGAGCGGTGCTTGCTCTCGCATGACTTTGAGGTGCTGGGTTGGCGGGATGTTCCGGTTTCGACGAACTGGCTGGGAGAGATGGCACTGGGGACGATGCCGAGGATCCAGCAGGTGCTGGTTGTCGACTCCAGCGTGGCTGAGCCGGGAACGATGGAACGCCGACTCTATCTGTCGCGAAAGCAGTTTGAACGGGCGCACGAACAGGGAGACGTAACGGGGTACGTGTGTTCGATGTCGTCGCAGACTATTACGTACAAGGCGATGTGTACCGGGGAGTTTCTGCCGAATTTTTATCCTGATCTGGCGTCGGAGGATTTCGTAACGCCGTTTGCGGTCTTTCATCAACGGTATGCGACGAATACCGCGCCTACGTGGCATCGCGTGCAGCCGGGAAGAAAGCTTGGACATAACGGCGAGATCAATACAGTGTGGGGAAACCGTGCGCGGATGGCAGCCCGCGACTCGACGCTGCCGGTGGAGTGCAAGCCGGTTTTGACGCAAGGTGGAACGGATTCGACGAGCCTGGATGAGGCGGTAGAGTTGTTGTCGCAGAATGGAAGGACGCTGTCGGAGTCGATCCGGATGCTGCTTCCTCCGGCAGCGGATGGTCATCATGCGTCTTCGTTCCTGCGATATCACACGGATTGCGCTGAGCCGTGGGATGGGCCAGCGGCGATTGCGTTCAGCGATGGGCAGGTGGTTGGCGCAGTGCTCGATCGCAATGGACTGCGGCCATGCCGTTTTGCGATGACGAGGGCGGGACTGATTGTTGCTGGATCCGAGGCGGGGCTGGTTGATCTCGATCCGGATGAGGTGACGCATAGCGGACGGCTTGGGCCGGGGCAGATGCTTGTGGTCGATCTGGTGAACCGGAAGATTTATGAAGACGAGGCTTTGTTAGAGTCGTTTGACGCGGGGACGCCGTATGCCGAACTGATGGCGGAGAGTACGCTGGTTGCTGCTGCTGTTTCTGGCATCGATCCTGCCGGGCTGGCGACTGCGCAGAGAGGCTTCGGGTATACGCGGGAAGACGTGAAGATGATCCTGCAGCCGATGGCGGTTGAGGGTAAGGACGCAGTGTGGTCGATGGGCGATGACACACCGCTGGCGTTTCTGGCGCGGTCGCCGCGTCCGATCTATGCGTATTTTCGGCAGCGTTTTGCGCAGGTGACGAATCCGCCGATCGATTCGTTGCGCGAGTCGTGCGTGGTGTCGCTGCATACTCGGCTTGGGCCGTGGCCGCACTTGCTGGATAAGAATGCGCCGTTGCCTGGAATCTCGCTGCCTTCGCCGTTTTTGTCGCTGGGCCAGGTTGAGGCCTTGCGTCGAGGCGAGTATCCGCACAGGGCCGAGCTGAATCTGGCGGAGCTTTCGGCGGTGTTTTCGGTAGAGCGGACGCTGGAGCAGGCGCTGGATGAGCTTTGCATGCAGGCGATCAAACTGGTGCGCAATGGGGCGCGGATTGTGCTGCTCTCGGATCGCGCCGCGAGCGCGGAGATGTTGCCGATTCCAATGGCGATGGCGACCGGCGCGGTGCATCAGGCGCTGGTGGATGCCGGGCTGCGGACGCTTTCCGGGCTTGCGGTGGAGGCAGGGGATTGCAGGGATATTCATCATGCAGCGGTGCTGATCGGATATGGTGCGGGCGCGGTTTGTCCCTGGCTGGCGCTGGAGACGGGAAGGAGCCTTGCGCCTGAAGGTGCGGATGCGATCGAGGCCGAGCGCAAGATGTTGAAGTCGCTGGATGCCGGGCTGGCGAAGGTGATGTCGAAGATGGGGATCTCTGTTGTCGACAGCTATCGGGGCGCGCATCTTTTCGACATTCTTGGATTGCATTCGAGCGTGGTGGCGCGGTGCTTCGTGGATACTCCGGCGCCGTTGTCGGGGATTGGATTTGCGGAGTTGGAACGGCATCTTCGGCAGACATGGATGAAGGACGGGAGTGCTGCTGTTTCTAGCGAATTGCCGGACTATGGCTGGGTACGATTCCGTAAGGCAGATGTTTCGGAACCGCATGCCTGGCAGCCGCAGACGGTGAAGGCGCTGCAATCGGTTGTGGGGAGCGCGAGGAATGTTCCGCAGCCGACGGACCCTGCAGGGGCATTTGCGATTTATACGCGGGACGTGATTGCGCGTGATCCGGTGGTGCTGCGGGATCTGCTGGAGATTCGTCCGGCCGGGCCTGAGATTGCGCTGGCTGAGGTGGAGGGGCCGGCTAGTTTGTGCAAGCGGTTTGTGGCTAGCGCGATGTCTCTGGGATCGCTGAGTCCGGAGGCGCACCATACGATTACCGCCGCGATGAACATGCTCGGCGCCCGGTCGAACACTGGCGAGGGGGGGGAGGATCCGGCGGTGTACCGGGTGCAGTCTGTTGGTACGGAGGTTGAGGGTTTCGACGAGGGGATGCTGGTGGCTCGCTCGGGAGGTGGCACGGCGCTGGTGGAGGTGGTTGAGGCTCCGGCGGTACATGTGTCGCTGAATAACAAGGTGAAGCAGGTTGCGTCGGGGCGGTTCGGTGTGACGGCGGAGTATCTGGTGCATGCGGAGGAGATTGAGATCAAGGTTGCGCAAGGTGCGAAACCGGGTGAGGGTGGGCAACTGCCTGGGCACAAAGTGAGCGGGTTGATTGCGCGGCTTCGGCATGCTCAACCGGGAGTGTCGTTGATCTCGCCGCCGCCGCATCATGATATTTACTCGATTGAGGATTTGGCGCAGCTGATTTACGACCTGAAGCGGGTGAATCCGCGGGCTGCGGTTGGGGTGAAGCTGGTGTCGGGGTGTGGGGTGGGGACGGTTGCGGCTGGCGTGGCGAAGGCTTATGCCGACTATATCGTGATTGCCGGGAATACCGGAGGGACTGGGGCTGCGGCGCTTTCGAGTATTAAGTATGCGGGGAATCCGTGGGAGCTTGGGCTGGCTGAGGCGCAGCAGGTTCTGATGCAGAACGGAACGCGAGGACGGGTGCGGTTGCGGACGGACGGCGGATTGGCGACGGCGCGCGATGTGTTGATTGCGGCGTTGCTGGGCGCGGATGAGTATGCGTTTGGGACGGCGGTTCTGGTGGTGCTGGGTTGTGATATGGCGCGGCAGTGTCATTTGAATACTTGTCCGACCGGGATTGCGACGCAGAAGCCGGAGCTAAGAGCGAAGTTCCGCGGGAAGCCTGAGCATGTGGTGCGGTTTTTCGAGCAGCTTGCGGGGGATTTGCAGCATCTGCTGGCGCGGTATGGGTTGCCTTCGATTGAGGCTGCGGTGGGGCGGTCGGATCTGCTGGAGCAGGTGAAGTTTGACGGCAATCTCGATCTGCAGCCGATGCTGGCGCGGGTCTCGGATGGGCCGGGGCGATGGATGGGCGCGCGGAACGACCAGCCGGTTGCGCAGCCGCCGCTCGACGAGGCCTGGGTTGTGCCTGCGATGACGGCGGTTGAGGATAGATTGCCGTTTGTGGTTGAGTCGAAGATTGCGAATTGCGATCGCGCTGTGGGTTCGCGGCTGGCCGGCGAGCTGGCTTTGCGTAGGTCGCAGCGCGATTTGCCAGCGGATGTGACCATCAATCTGAACGGAGTTGCAGGGCAGTCGTTTGGCGCGTTTGTGGTCGAGGGGATGAAGCTGGTTCTCGACGGGCAGGCGAATGATTTTGTTGGCAAGGGATTGTCCGGTGGCGAGTTGGTGATCCGTGCTCGCGGACTGGCGGCGAAGGATAGCGGGCAGCATGTGATTCTGGGCAACGTGGCGCTGTATGGTGCGACGGCCGGGAAGCTGTTTGCGGCAGGGCGGGCAGGGGAGCGGTTTGCAGTTCGGAACTCCGGCGCTACTGCGGTGGTCGAGGGCGTCGGCGACCATGGTTGCGAGTATATGACCGGAGGGTTGGTGGTTGTGCTCGGCCGGGCCGGGATCAACTTTGGTGCGGGGATGACAGGCGGATTGGCCTGGGTGGATGATGCGGAAGGATCTTTCATGCTGGGCAAGAGGTTTCATCCTGAATTTCTTGTTGCTGAAGGGTTTGGTGCGGTCGATCCTGAGGCGCAGGAGAGTCTGCGGGCGTGGATCGAGATGCATCTGCGAGAGTCCGGCAGCGGACTGGCGGAGAGGATGCTGGCGGATTGGCCTGCGAGCGCTGCGGCGTTTGTCCGGTTGACTCCGAAGCCTCAGGTTTAGCACCCTCCCCCCTCTGGGCGTTTTTGCGCAAAGTCTTCCTGTGTAAAGGTTTATGGTGAGACTTGTTTGTCAAAGTCTTCCTAATCAATGGGTTGCAGGTAAAGTATTCTTTCTAAAAGAGTTAGCCCCGGACGGTGTCCGGGGCTTGCTTGTTTTCGATCTATATATTCAGTATAGCAGTTTGGAACTAACTAAAATGCTATACTGATGTCTTTGATTTGTCGTGGGTTAGCTCGCTTTGGGGCTTGACATGCGATTTTGGCGGGAAAAACGCGAAAAATAGTTTGTTTGAGCGGAATGCTCGGCAAAAGCGGGGCCGTGCTGCTGGTTTTTCCGCAGGGTTTGCCCCAGGTTGTGGAGCGCGGGTAGCGACGGGCCAGCCAGTAAATTTAGCACCAATGGCTTGAACGATTCGACCTATGTGCCGCAAAACCGATGTTTGGCTACGCCTACGACCCGGCAGGCAATCTACTGTCGAACTATCTCACGGCAAGGACCTGGCATGCAGCCAATCTTGATTATTTTTGGCTGAGATTGTAGGCACATTGAGTCGACTGCGAATAGTAGACCCCAACGGAGAAGGAGATCCGTAATGAGGGTGAACGCGAGAGTTCTATTTTTACTCTGCAACCTTTGCATGTCGTTAGGTGGGACTGCTCAAGAATGTGGAGTATCCTTGAACTTTTTGTTGGTTTGATCTGGCTGCTATTCTCATGAGGTATGGACCCATTTCAATGCTGTTGGGATCGTATTAGCAGGGCAGAAGCCCACAGCAAATCCCTCTCCCAATCGTGGAATAACGTCTTTGAAGGTGACCTGTATACCGTTGACGTGAATGTCAATCATGACGGGACAGGAACAATCGAGATCACCCCAAAACTGAGTGATTTTGCTAGGGGGTTCTCCCTCCAACTGGGCGAACTCCTCTATCAGTTGAGGGCCGCTCTCGATTCCTGCGTCTACGCCGCTGCCGTCATTGACTCTGGAAAAGAGGTTCCTCCCAACGCTGGAGGTTTGGAATTTCCCATCTGCACTAAACATGATAGGTTCATCGAACTGGCAGCCAATATCGCCCCACTCTCGAAGCAGCGTAGGGCGCTCATCGAGGCAGTACAGCCTTACAACACTCCTGATATACCTGCTGCCCTGATGATCGGTAATTACAACCGGAGCCTGTTCATTTTGAATAATTGGGCACGAAAAGACAGACACCGAAGATTGCACATTGTCGGAACTCTTGGGTTCGACTTTTCTCCCAAACTTAGGCTTCCTATAGGTACCAGACTCGGCTACATGAGAACCGTCAACACCACTTTCCTGAAAGACAAATGCAAAATTGCTGACTTCAGAATTGAGGGATGGGAACCAAGTATGAACGTGCAGGCAACCCCCAATTTCTCCATCGATATAAGCATCGATGAACCCCCTGCTCCTTGCGATGCTAACGACAGATTCGTTGCAAGGCTTGAGGGCATGATCACGACTGTCGGGGTAATTGTCAGAGGTATAGAAGCCGGGGTTTGGCCCATTCCAATTAGAACTAATACAGGTGTTTAGCTGATTTTGGGAAATATTTATCTGCTGAGTCAAGTAGGTTAGTACCGGTCAAAGCACAAGTTTTTGAAGCCGATAAAGACACTCTGTCGAGGAGCGTGGCAAGTTTTAAAGCCGTAGCACACCATAGATATGTTGTGACGTCATTGAAAGACGCCAGCTCTCTGAATGTTGTGCAACCTCAGTTGACTGTGGAGCAGCCAGGATTTTCATTTTGAAGGGTCGTTTCACCGGCAAAGAACGGGACGCAGAATCAGGTTCGACTGCTTCGGAGCTAGGTACTTCGGGTCATCGATTGGAAAGTTCATGTCGCCCGATGATCAGGATGACAAGCAAAAAACAACAGCAAAGGCAAAAGCGAAAAGCAGATCCTCCGCTTCGCGAAGGATGACAACCAAAAGGCAACAGCAACGACAACAGCGACAGCAACGACACAGCGACAGCAACGACAACAGCGACAGCAACGACAACAGCAATAGCAACGACAACAGCAATAGCAACGACAACAACAAACGCAAAAGGCAAAGGCAACAGCAAACGCAAAAGGCAACAACAAACGCAAAAGGCAAAGGCAACAACAAACGCAACAACAAAGGCGAAAGCAGGTTCTCTGCCTTGCGAGGGATGATAACCCGGAAAGCGCATAAAGATGCATTTGGGGGGGAATGAATCGAGTTCATTCTTGGCAATGGGTGGGGTAATTCATTAGAGTGGCAAAGCGGGGTTTTTCGGCGAGTTGAAGGAAGCGAAGAGTGAAGACGATGGGGTCTGATCTGGTGGTGGGAGAGGTACCGGCGACTGGGCCGGGAAGCGAGAAGTATCAGCGCATTCTTGAGGCGGCCGTCGAGGTGATCGCGGAGCGGGGGTATTTCAACTCGCCGGTGAGCGCGATTGCCAAGAGGGCAGGCGTGGCGGACGGTACGATCTATCTCTATTTCAAGAGTAAGGATGATGTGCTGCGGACGGCGATCGATGAGACCTTCAACAAGTTTCACCGGCAGGTGGAAGAGGAGTTCAAGACGCTGCACGGACCGCGGGAGCAACTGGAGTACATTGCGCAGGTGCATCTGGAGAGCCATTCGGTGAACCGGAATATGGCGATCCTGATGCAAACCGAGGTGCGGCAGAGCGCGCGGTTTATTGCGGAGTTTTCGCATCATCACCTGGTGAAGTACATCCAGGTGGTGCGCGAGGTGGTGCGGAGGGGGCAGCAAGAGGGGATCTTTCGGCAGGATGTGTCGGATGGCGTGGTGGCGCACTGCATGTTCGGGGCGATCGATGAGTTGCTGAGCTCGGCGGTGTTTACCGGGCGGGTGTACGACTCGAAGGCTACGGCGGCGCAGGTGATCGACGTGCTGCTGAATGGGATCACGGCGGGGAAGTGATTGTTCGTGCGGCTGAGGTGGGTGATCGCGATGTTATCTGGTCGATTCTTGAGCCGGTGATCCGGGCGGGGGAGACGTATACGCTGGACCGGGAGATGAGCCGGGATGCGGCGCTTGGTTACTGGTTTTCTTCAGGCCATGAGGTCTTCGTGGCGGAGGACGGCGGGGCCGTGGTGGGGACGTATTATCTGCGGGCAAACCACGGTGGCGGGGGATCTCATGTGGCGAACTGCGGGTATGTGACCGCTTCGAACGCGATGGGCAAGGGAGTGGCGCGGGCGATGTGCGAGCATTCGCTGGAGCGTGCGCGGAGCCGAGGGTTCAAGGCGATGCAGTTCAATTTTGTGGTCGGAAGCAACGAACGCGCGGTTCGGCTTTGGCAGAGCTATGGGTTTAATATTCTGTGCCGTTTGCCCAAGGCGTTTCTGCATCCGCAGCTGGGTTACGTCGATGCCTTCGTGATGTTTCGGGAACTCTGATGACTCAGCGTGTGCGTCTTTGTTTAGAGATAGGGTGGATTGCTGCAATAATGCTCTGGCGGTGGAATGCCGTGACGAATTGCCTGGAGACTTCATGTTTGATCTGGTGACGACGAATGATGTGCTGGTGATGGCAACCGGCAGGGGCGATGTTCCCGTGATGTTGTGGCAGGACAAGGATGGGTCGTGGAAGCCGATTACCTCGAATGAGTTGTATGGGCGGGTGCGAGCGCTGGCGGATGTGTTTCGTGGATGGGGCTTGAAGAAAGGCGATCGCGTGGCGATTCTTTCTGAGAATCGCTGGGAGTGGGCGGTGACGGATTTTGCGACGCTGGCGATTGGAGGCGCGGACGTGCCGCTTTATCCGACGCTGACGCCGGAGCAGATTGGGTACATGCTGCGCGACTCGGGGGCGAAGGCGGCGGTGGTGTCTTCGCGCGAGATGTACGAGAAGGTAGCGGCAGCAGGGGATTTGCCGGAGCTGGAGCACGTGGTTGTGATGGATAGGTGCGAGGTGAGCGGGGCCGAGAGCTTTGCGAAGCTGATGGAAGGCGCGAAGGCGAAGGAGCAGCGGGACGCCGGGTTCGACGCGATGGTGAAGGAGACAAAGCCGGAGGACCTGGCGACGATTATCTATACGTCGGGCACTACGGGCGAGCCTAAGGGCGTGATGCTGACGCATGGGAATCTGGCGAGCAATATCAACTACTCGACGGGACTGATGGGATTTGGAGGGAAGGATAGCTGCATCTCGTTTTTGCCGTTGTCGCATGTGACGGCGCGGCATCTGGACTACGCGATGATGTGTCATGGGGCGAAGGTGGCGTATTGTCCGAAGTTTGACCTGTTGCCGATGGCGATGAAGGCGGTGAGGCCGACGGTTCTGGTTGCGGTGCCGCGAGTGTACGAGAAGATTCGGCAGGCTGTGGAGGGCAAGTCGGCGGCATCGCCGGTGAAGCTGAAGATTCTGCACTGGGCGCTGGCTACGGGGAAGAAGCATCGCAACGAGATTCTTGCCGGGAAGATGCCGGGCGGATTGAGCTGGAAGATTGCGAATAAGCTGGTGTACTCGAAGATACGCGAGGCGTTTGGCGGGAATGCGACGGTGTTCATCTCGGGCAGCGCGCCGCTGGGGATGGATAGCGCGGGGTGGTTTGCGGATGTGGGGATTCGGATCTTTGAAGGGTATGGGCTGACAGAGACGTCGCCGGTGATCTCGCTGAACTTTCCGAATGCGCATCGCATGGGGACGGTGGGCAAGATGCTTGCGAATGTGCAGTGCCGGATTGCCGCGGATGGCGAGATCGAGGCGAAGGGGCCTTCGATCTTCAAAGGATATTGGAAGAAGGAGAAGGAAAGCGCGGAGGCGTTCACTCCGGATGGGTGGTTCAAGACAGGGGATATCGGGAACATCGATAAGGATGGGTATCTGTCGATTACGGATCGAAAGAAGGAGCTGTTGAAGACGAGCGGCGGGAAGTTTATCGCTCCGCAGCCGATTGAGAATAAGTTGAAGGCGAATTTGCTGGTGGCGCAGGCGGCGCTGGTGGGGGATAAGCATAAGTTTGCCTGTGTGCTGATCTCGCCGAACTTTGCGGCGCTGGAGGGATGGGCGAATGGGCAGGGGATCGCGACGAATGACCATGCGGCGTTAGTAAAGGATGCGAAGGTGGTGCAGGCGTATCAGGAGATTGTGGATAAGGTGAACGCGGGGCTGGCGAACTTTGAAAGCATGAAGCGGCTGAAGGTGGTTGCTGAAGAGTGGACGGTGGAAGATGGAACGCTGACGCCCAGCATGAAGCTGAAGCGGCGAGTGGTGGAGCAGCGATATGCGAAAGAGATTGGCGCGTTTTATACGGACGAGGCGACGTCGAAGGGATAGAGGGTTGTGAGAATGCCGGGCTTGCCACGAGTTCGCATTCGTGTATGATTTTGCGCAGTCTTGAAACGGAGCTTTCCGCGCTCTGTCCCTGGTTGGGCGAACCAGGTGGACTGAAAGTGGGCCAAATCGGGTTCAAATACGATTCGAGGTCACTTCATGAGACTGCTTCTGACAAGCATTCTGACGTTTTTCCTTTTGCTTATGGCGGGGTGCTGTAATCCTCCGCTTGTCGCCACCGTTAATGTTCCGACGCTGCCGCAGCAGGCTTCTAATTGGTGCTGGGCGGCGAGCGGCGAGATGACGATGAAGTACTTTGGCCACGATGTGAGCCAGTGTACGGAGGCAAACAACGAGTTCGGCCTGAGCACTTGTTGCAAAGATAACTCGGGATCGTGCAACAACGGCGGATGGCCGGAGTATACGAAGTATGGATTCACGGCAGACCAGACGAATAATGCCGCGCTGAGTTGGGCCGAGGTGCAGGGACAGATCTTTTGCTCGAATAAGCCGTTTGCTTTTTCATGGCATTGGAATGGCGGGGGCGGCCACATGATGGTGGCGAAGGGCTATCTGACGTTGAATAACGTTCAGTATGTTGACGTCAATGATCCTGAGCCATATACGAATCTGAATACGCTGACAGGCGGGACGGAGACGATCATGACGTACTCGCGTTATGTGAGTGATCCAGCGGACCACACGCATTGGAACGATTTCTACAACATCACGTACACGGGAGGGAAATAAGATGAGACCCCATACAGCGGTGTTGGTGGTTTGCGTGGTGCTGGCGATGACGTCGTGCAAGGGAAAGATGTTTCCGGGAGGTCAGGGGACGGCTAGCGAAGGACCGGCGAGCGGGTCGAGCCAGGATGCGGCAAAGGCTGGATTGACGGCGCTTCAATCGCTGGTGACCCAGGATAATTTTCAGGGTCTGGGGTTCAGTTCGGTGGATCAGGTGAAAGGCGCGCAGCTGGGCGACCCGTTGAATTTGTATAGCGTTCGACTGGATGTTCTGACTTCGTACAACGGAGCCCCTGATGCCTCTGCGCTGCTGCAGGATGCGCATAAGACGATCTATCCTGTGATGGCGGGCGATCAGGTGCTGTCTTCCGTTTCCGTGGCAGAGCGCAGCGATGGATGGAGGGCGACTGACTTCGGCAATTCGGCGCTGACGCGGGCGTTGGTGGAACACAAACAGAGTCCGGCTGACATTGTCGTGTGGGTTCCGGCGTTGAAGATTTATTTTACGGCGCGGGGAGCGGGTACCGGACTTACGCTGACACCAATCATGAACGATCCGCGGTTTGGTCTGCAGGCAGGAGAGGGGATTTCTGCGAGCAGCGCATTTGCGGCTTTGCAGCGCGGTGCAAGCGGGTATAACGGGTTGCCGCAGTAGGAGCGTCAGGCTAGCTTGCGAATTAACTAGGGCGAACTTGGAGCGGAACGTCCGCGATGTTTGCCGGAGAAGAAGGCGCAGCTTGCGTTGACGGGACATTGATCGCACTTGGGGTTTGTGCGTTTGCAGATCGTCTGTCCGTGTTGCTTTAGAAGCAAGTAAGCGCGTGCGCGGGCGTCGAACGTTGCAGGTGTTTGGGAGGTGATGGCGCCCTGGGCTTCGCGGTAATTTACGGTGTAATTTTCGCGTTCTCTGCCGAGAAGAATGCGGACGAGCACGTGGGGACAGTTGGACGGGACTGCGGCGATGGGTACGATGTGGGCGAAGAGAAGGATGCGATCGGCACCTGGGTCTGCGATGTTGGGGAATTTTCTAAGTTTTTTTCGCGCCTGATCAGCGGAACCAGACAGCGAGCGGAGAAGGTCTCCGTCGAACTGATCTTTGACGCGCATGGCAATCTCCTTGAGGCGGAGAGCGCGAAGTTCGGGCACCATGCCGCCGGCTTTCAATGTGTTTGCGAGTCTTTCCGGAGAGGCGGCGAGGATATCTTCGGGAGTGATGCCGATGGACTTCGTCAGAGATGCCCAGCCTTTGGAGCAGGTGGTATCGGAGGCAGGGTAGCCGCAGTGCCACCACACGAGAAAATGGTAGGGATCAACGGGCCACGATGGTTCCTGGCGACCGTAGACGGACTCGAGTTTGTCGAGTAGCAAGGTTACCGGTGTTGCAGGCTTGCTCATGGGCTACCTTTTTACTCTCCCTCTTACTCTTCCTGCACCGACTTTCTGTTCGGCGGGGCTTGGGGATTGTAGGATTCAGAGATGACGATGTTGCTTCGGGCTAGGAAAGCGGGACGGAAGTTTTTGAATCCGGTTCCGACGGCGATTGGCGGGTTTGGGACGCTGTTCAAGGTGCTGCCCCGGTTTCTGAGCAGCAAGGAGGAGAAGTCTCCGCGGCGGCCGCTGGGGCCTTTCAGGACAGATGTTGCCGTGTATGGGACGGCTCCGGTGAGCGGGCTGCGGGTGACGTGGATGGGGCACTCGTCGGTGCTGATTGAGATCGATGGTGCGCGGGTGCTGGTGGATCCGGTGTGGGATGAGCGGGCTTCGCCGAGTACGTGGGCCGGGCCGAAGAGATTTTTTGCGGCTCCGTTGGGGTTGGAGGATCTGCCCGCGGTGGATGTGGCGCTGGTGTCGCATGACCACTATGACCATCTGGGGGCAGAGACGATTCGGCGGCTGGCGGGGCTGGATTCCATGCGCGGAACGCGGTGGGTGACTTCGCTCGGGGTGGGTGCGGTGCTGCGGCAGTTTGGGGTGCAGGCAGAACAGATCTCTGAGCTGGATTGGACCGAGAGCGTGACGACAGGCGGGCTGGAGATTACGGCGGTGCCTTCGCGGCATTTTTCCGGGCGGAGTATGTTCAACCGGTTTGAGACGCTTTGGTCGGCGTTTGTGGTGAAGGGGACGAAACATACGGTTTACTTTGGGGCGGACTCGGGTTGGTGGGAGGGATTTCGCGAGATTGGAGCGAAGTATGGGCCGTTCGATCTGACGATGCTGGAGATTGGCGCGTTCGATGTGCTTTGGGAGGGGATTCACCTGGGGCCGGATGGGGCGGCGCGGGCGTTCGAGGCCCTGAGTGGACCGGGGCCGGATGGAGTTGGGCTGATGATGCCGATTCACTGGGGACTGTTCGATCTTGCGCTGCATGCGTGGCGGCAACCGATTGAGCGGCTGCTGGAGCTGGCGGGGGAGAAGAAGATTAAGCTGTGGGCTCCGGAGCCGGGGCGGCCTACGGAGGTTGTGGCGGGGGTGGAGGTGCGGTCGGATTGGTGGCGGTGATCTTGTGAGCCGGGGCCTTAGATGGCGCGGACGACCTGGTTGAGAATCTCCGTTGCGCTTTGAAGGGTTGAGCGCTGCTCGCGGCTGAGTGCGGCGATCTGTTTTGTCAGCTTGCTCACGCGGCGATCGCGGCCTTCCGCCAGGAGCTTTCTTCCAGCCAGTGTCGCGTGAAGGAGGGTACTGCGGCGATCGTTGGTGTTTTGTTTTTTGAGGACGAGGCCCTGCTCTTCGAGGGCGTTGACGATCCGCGTCATGGTGGGAGGACGAACCTGCTCGGCGGCGGCGAGGTCGCCCAGGGTGATGGGGCCTGCGAAGACGATGACGGAGAGAGCGGACAGGCGCGGAGCATTGAGGCCGCTGCCTTCGTCCTCTCTGCGGAGTTTTCGCAGCAGGTGGATGGCCGCGGAGTGGAGCTGGTCGGCAATATTTTGCGAGTTGGCAGGGATCTGGTTTGGCATGGGATGACTCGCTTATGGTATATCGTTAGCTGGGCTAACAATATGGGGGGCGTGATGAATGAAGCGAAAGACAGCGTTCAGTTGAATGATATTGGCCAGATTGCTTTGACGGTGCGGGATCTGGCGCGGGCGAAGAGCTTTTATCAGGACACGTTGGGGATGAAGTTTCTTTTTGATGCGGGGACGATGGCGTTCTTTCAGTGCGGAGCGGTCCGGCTGATGATCGGGCTGGGGGAGGATGCTTTGCCGATTGGCGGGATGATTTTGTACTTCAAGGTTTCGGACATTCAGCGTGTGCACAGCGTGCTAACGGAGAAGGGTGTGGGTTTTTTGCAGCCGCCGCATCTGGTTGCGAGGATGCCGGACCATGAGCTTTGGATGGCGTTTTTGAAGGACTCTGAGGGTAATACTCTTGGGTTGATGAGCGAGGCGCGGTGAGTATTGGGAACGTTGAGGAATTGGAAGAACAGAAAAGTGCAAGAACAAAAGCAAATGCGGGGGTTCTTCGCTGCGCTCAGAATGACAAGCATTTGAGACTAGTCAGATGGCCATAGACAGAGATCATAGTCAGAGACCATATACAGGGACCATCGTCGAAGGCTTCTTTGAAGCCAGGAATTAAGGAACGACTGATCCTGGCGTATGATTTTCGTGAAGTTTAAAAGCTCAAAGGAGAGAATGATGCGGATTGGGATGTTGACGGGCGGGGGAGACTGCCCTGGGTTGAATGCGGTGATTCGGGCCGCGGTACGCAAGGGGATTCTTCACTATGGGGACGAGTTTGTCGGGTTTATGGAGGGATGGCGCGGCGTTCTGGACGATGCGACGATGCCGCTGACGATGGAGACGACGTCGGGGATTCTGCAGAAGGGCGGTACGATTCTGCGGTCTTCGCGGACCAATGTGAAGAAGATTCCGGGTGGGTTTGAGAAGTGCGTGGAGGTACTCCAGAAGAACAAGATCGATGCGCTAATTGCGCTGGGCGGGGATGATACGCAGTCTATCTCGCTGGCGTTGAGCGAGAAGGGCGTGAAGTGCGTTGGGGTTCCGAAGACGATCGATAACGATTTGAGCGGGACGGATGTTTGTTTTGGTTTCGATACGGCGGTGAGTATCGCGACTGAGGCTGTCGACCGGTTGCACTCGACGGCGGAGGCGCATAACCGCGTGCTGGTGTGCGAGGTGATGGGGCGCGATGCGGGATGGATTGCGATAACTTCGGGAATTGCCGGCGGCGCTGACGTGATTCTGGTGCCGGAGGTTCCGATCGATATCGATGAGGTTTGCCGGCTGTTGAAGTATCGGCATGACCATGGGAAGAAGTTCGGGATCGTGGTGGTGGCTGAGGGAGCGAAGTTTCCTGAAGGCCCGCAGGCGACGCATGGCACGAGCGTGGACTCGTTTGGACATGCTCGGCTGAGCGGGATTGGGCAGGCGCTGGCTGAAGAGATTGAGAAGCGGACGAAGTATGAGACCCGGAGCGTGAACCTGGGGCATACGCAGCGGGGCGGAACGCCTTCGGCGTATGACCGGATGCTGGCTACACGGTATGGCGTGGCGGCGATCGACCTGGTGCATGCAGGGAAATTTGGCCGGCTGGTGGTGTTGAAGGGAACCCAAATTACCGATATTCCGATTGCGGATGCGATTGCGAAGACGCGGACGGTCGGTAAAGACCTGCTGGATGTGATGACCGGGTTACAGCCGCCGAAGTGAGTTGGATGGTTGCGGTTTTTGAATGGAAGAGTCCCCGGCTTTTTGGCGGGGATTTTTCTTTTGAGAAGTATCGAAATGACTGAAGGCTTAACCCGGATTTCACGGACCAAGAACAGGCAACCGAGGGAACAATAGCGATGCGGGAGTTGTGCTCCCGGTTATTCCTCACTCTTTCCCTGACTAGAGATAGCGCGAGGCTGGATAGTACTTTCGTATCAGTTAGTTAGTGGTTAATAGCTGAGATTTTTGTTGTACCTGAAAGCAAAAGGGGATACAAAGAGGGTGCCGGTTTTGTTTTGATCGGCATGCTCTGACGTGGATGAACGGAGAACTGGGATGGCGGTAGCGGTGAAGGCTGTGCGCGAGGTGATGGATATCCGGCAGGCGTCGGATTATCTGGGCATTAGCGGCGATACTTTGTACCGGTATGCGTCTGAAGGGTTCATTCCGGCGTTCAAGCTGGGGAATCGGTGGCGGTTCAGAAAGACGCTGCTGGATGCGTGGATGGATGAGAAGTCGGGTGTGAAGCGGCCCACTCCGATTGCGGTGATGCCGAAGCAGAAGAAGCCGGTGGCGCGGGCCCGGTAGATTGTCTTCGATTCAGCGGCTCATCTCGCATATCGATGTTTATGTGGTGCTGTTTGGCGCGATTGCGGTTGCGGCCTTCTGGTTTGCGATCCAACTTTGCTGGTCCGTGGCGGGGAAGCAGTGGTACAGCGCGGCGTGGCGCCTGATCGCGGCGCTGGGATTGTTTGCACTGGGATTCGTGATGATCTTTTTTACGGCGTTTGGGGTTTGAAAAAAGCAGTTGTCCGTTGCAGGTTGTCAGTTGTCAGAAACGACCGGAAAGTGACAACTAACGACGTTCATGCCGGTTGGAGGGTGATGAGGGTGATCTCGGGGGGGCAGTTGAGGCGGAAAGGAAGGCCTACGGTGCCGATGCCGCGGTTGACGTAGAGCTGCATCCGGTTGAAGCGATAGTGGCCTTCGGGATATTTCTCGCCCATAGGAGGCAGGACGAGCGGGCCGAGGAAGGGAAGCCTGATCTGGCCGCCGTGCGAATGGCCGGAGAGCATGAGGTCGACGAGCGGGCCGCGAGGATGTGAAATGACGGTGTCGGCGTAGTCGGGTTCGTGTGCCATGAGAATGACGGGAGCCTCGGGTTTGGCGGGGATGGTGAGATCGAGGTCCGGGTGGCTGCCGCTGGGGTCGTCGACGCCGCAGAGCCAGAGACGGGCGCCGTTGCGGTCGATGGGCAGGTACTGGTTGACGAGAACGGGGATACCGTGGGCGTTGAGGGCGGCGATGATGGCGGGGGCGTCGTAAACGTCATGATTGCCGAGGCAGGCATAGCGTAGGGGGACGCTGAGGGTGGCGAGGATCTCGGCGCAGCGATGAATTGCGTGGCGGCCGACGATGAAGGTGAGAGAGCCGTGTGTGACGAAGTCGCCGGTGACAAGGACGAGGTCAGGTGCGAGGGCGTTGACTTCGTGAACGATGCGCTCCAGGAAGAATGGCTCAGTGTATTCGTCGAGATGGATGTCGCTGAGCTGGACGATGCGATAGCCGTGGAAAGGGTCGGGTAGATTAGCGATGGCAATAGGGCGTGAGACGATGTCGATCTCGTGGCGGGCGACTTCGCCGGAGTAGAGGGCGAAACCAGCGGCGGTGGTGCCTGCTCCCAGGATGAAGTTTCTACGGGTGAAACGTGATACCTGAGGAGGGTTGAAGCGAGACATACTCTCTATGATACCGGGTGTGACTGGGCGGGACCTGAGACGGATCGGTACTGTTGGGTAGAATCAAAGAGATGAGTTTGAGCCTGAGGAAGAGACGAGCCGCGGCTGTGGCGAAGAGCGCGGGTGTGGATGGGTTGCTGATCACGCATCTACCGGATGTCCGTTATCTGTGTGGGTTTACAGGGTCGAGCGCGGCGCTGGTGCTGGCGAGTGGCCGGGCTGTGTTGTTTACGGATGGGCGGTACACGGCGCAGGCGAAGGCCGAGGCTTTGGGGACACGAGTGGTGATTGCGGCGAAGCCTGCGGTGACGGTGGCTTGTGAGTGGATGGAGGGGGCGAAGGTTAGACGGTGTGGGTTCGATGCTACGCATACGACAGTAGCGGCGCTGGAGTCGATGCGGAAGGCGGTTTCGGTCCGGATGCGGCGGGGGATGTTTGTGCCAGTGGCTCCGTTGGTTGCCAGGATGCGCGAGGTGAAGGACGAAGATGAGATTGCAAAGATCCGGGCAGCGGCGCGGCTGGGGTGCGAACTGTTTGAGGGGATGTTGAGTTATCTGGAGCCGGGGCTGACGGAGGCCGAGGTGGCCGCGACGCTGGAGTATGCTGCGAGGCTGGGTGGCGCGGAGGGGATGAGCTTCGAGACGATCGTGGCGAGCGGCGCGAGGTCTGCGCTGCCGCATGGAAGGGCCAGCAACGCGAAGCTGCCTGGGCGTGGGTTCGTGACGCTGGACTTCGGTGTTATTCTCGACGGATATTTGAGCGATATGACACGCACCGTGCACATGGGCAAGGCGCTGCCGGGTGAGCGGGACGTGTATGATTCTGTGCTGGAAGCGCAAGAGGCTGCGGTTGCTGCCGTGGCACCGGGAGTGACTGCAGGAGAGGTGGACGAGGCGGCACGAAGCGTGTTGCGGAGGGTAAAGCTGGATCAGTACTTCAGCCACTCGACGGGGCACGGAGTTGGGCTGGAGATTCACGAAGGACCGAGGCTTGCGGCGAAACAGAAGCAGGTTTTAGAGCAGGGAATGGTGATCACGATCGAACCGGGGGTATATATGCCGGGACGGTTTGGGTTGCGTATTGAGGATATGGTTCTGGTCACGGCCAAGGGCGGAGAGGTTTTGACGCCGAGCGTAAAGGCCTGGATCGAGTTGTAGTCGGAAGGGCTCGGCGATCGAGCTCAGGAATTAAACAACAGGTGTATTGAGCACCGGGAAGAGACATGATGGACCGAAATAAGTTGGAAGAGCTTCGTGAACTGGTCGATTTTTTGAAGGCGAACGGTATCGCCGAATTCGACATGGAGCAGGATGACCTGAAGGTGCGGATCAAGTTCGCAGGGGAGCCTGCGGCGGCTGGCGGGTTCGATATGGGCCAGTTGAGCAGGCTGATGGCTGCGGCGCCCGCGGCTGCTCCCGCAGGGCATGCGGCAACTTCTGCCAGTGTGAGTGCTGCGGCGGAGCTTGCGGCTGAGATGGAAGAGAAGCTGCACGAGGTGAAATCGCCGATTGTAGGGACGTTCTATGAGTCGCCATCGCCGGGCGCGCCTGCGTTTGTGAAAGTGGGCGATCAGGTTGAGGTGGGGCAGGTGTTATGCATCGTCGAGGCGATGAAGCTGATGAATGAGATCGAGGCCGATGTTGCCGGTGAAGTGGTGAGGCGGATCGCTTCGAGTGGGCAGCCGGTGGAGTATGGGCAATCGCTGTTTGCGATCCGGCCCCGGTAGGTCTTTTAGCTTGGCGATTCATTAGCGAAGGTTCGATGGAAGGCATCTGGGTTTATGTTTCGTAAGGTTTTGATTGCAAATCGTGGGGAGATTGCATTGCGTGTGATCAGCGCATGCAAGGAGATGGGCATCCGCACGGTGGCGGTGTATAGCGAGGCGGACAGGAACTCGCTGCATGTGCGGTTTGCGGATGAGGCTATTTGCATTGGGCCTCCGCGATCGGCGGATAGCTATCTGAATGTGCCCGCTGTGATTTCGGCGGCGGAGATTGCGGATGTGGACGCGATCCATCCGGGATATGGGTTGCTGAGCGAGAATGCGAACTTCGCCGAGGTATGCCGGGCGTCAAATATCAAGTTCATCGGGCCTCCGCCAGAGGTGACGCGGATGATGGGCGAGAAGTCCACGGCGCGGCAGACGATGAAGAAGGCGAAGGTGCCGATTCTTCCGGGATCAGATGGGGTGATCGCGGATGAGAAAGAGGCTCTGCAGTGGGCGAAGGAGGTTGGGTATCCCGTGATTCTGAAGGCAGTGGCCGGCGGTGGCGGGCGCGGGATGCGGATCTGCAGGAATGCCGAGGAGTTGCCTACGATGTTTCAGCAGGCTTCGACGGAGGCGGCGAATGCCTTTGGCAATGGCGATATGTACATGGAGAAGTTCATCGAGCGGCCACGGCATATCGAGTTTCAGGTGCTGGCCGATGAGCACGGCAATGTGATGAGTTTGGGAGAGCGGGAGTGCTCGATTCAGCGGCGGCATCAGAAGCTGATCGAAGAGGCCCCGAGTTTGATGGTGACTCCGAAGCTGCGCGAGGAGCTGGGTAAGACGATCAAGAAGGCTCTCGAAAATATTGGGTACTGGAATGCCGGGACGATTGAGTTTTTGATGGATGAGGATGGGAAGATTTACTTCATCGAGATGAATACGCGGATTCAGGTGGAGCATTGTGTAACCGAGATGGTTACAGGAATTGACCTGGTGAAGGCGCAGTTGCGAATTGCGGCTGGGGAGAAGCTTTCGTCGATTATTACGAAGCCGGTGGAGATTCGTGGGCATGCGATCGAGTGCCGGATCAATGCGGAGCATCCTGAGAAGTTCACGCCGAGCGCGGGAAAGATTACGGCGTTCAATCTGCCGGGTGGGAACGGGGTTCGCGTCGATACGGCACAGTATGCCGAAGGCGTGGTGCCCCCGTACTATGATTCGCTGATTGCGAAGCTGATCTGCCATGGGGCCGACCGCGTGGAGGCGATGGATAAGATGCAGCGGGCGCTAAGCCAGTTTGTGGTGCAGGGAATTCATACGACGATTCCGTTGCACCAGAAGATATTCGCGGATGCGGAGTTTCGCGCGGGGCAGTTCGATACGAAGTTCATGGAGCGATTCTTCGATCGGCAGAAGGAAAGCTAGGTGGCGTTGAGCGAGCGAGCGAATGTGCAATTTCCGCGGTTGTATCCGATCGTTGACCAGGGATTGCTCGATCGACGTGGGGTTGTAGCGGGAAGGGTGGCCGAGGAGTTGAAGGCGGCTGGGATGACGCTGCTGCAGTATCGCAATAAAGTTGGGGAACCTGACTCGATCTTACGGCATGCAGCAGTGATCTCGGAGGTATTTGCCGGGGGTAGTTGCCGGCTGATAATGAACGATCATGCGGATCTGGTGAAATCGGCGGGTTTTGGTGGGGTGCATGTCGGGCAGGGGGACATTTCGCCAGAGGATGCGCGGAAAGTTGTGGGCGCAACGCGATGGGTTGGAGTCTCCACGCATAACGATGAACAGGTTCGGATTGCGGATGAGACGAGCGCGGATTACATCGCCGTGGGACCCGTGTTTGTTACGGGAACGAAGCTGGATGCTGAGCAAGTTATTGGGCTGGAAGGGGTGCGAAGGGCGCGGGCGCTGACGGGAAAGCCGATTGTGGCGATTGGTGGAATAACGCTGGCGAATGCGAGGAGCGTGATCGATGCTGGGGCCGATTCGGTGGCGGTTATCAGTGGTCTGTTTGTGGAGGGGGAGACGGTTGAGAAGGTCGCGGGAGACTTTCTTGAAGTTTTACGGTAGAACTGACGGAACGTGAATTTTGTGAAAAGTATAACGGTAGATTCCTCCGCGCCGCTGCGGGAGGACAATAAAAAAGACATGCTGGACAACGCTGGGTCAGCGTCGACCGCTCCGCAGTTTGTGCAAGGGATGGGGCTGTTTTCGGCTACGGCGATTGTGATGGGGTCGATGATCGGGTCGGGCATCTTCATTGTGTCGGCGGAGATGTCGCGTGGATTGGGGTCGCCGGCGCTGCTGATTGCGGCATGGCTGGTGACGGCGTTGATGACCATTATCGGCGCGCTGAGCTATGGGGAGTTGGCTGCGATGATGCCGAAGGCTGGCGGGCAGTATGTTTATCTGCGCGAGGCACTGGGGCCGCTTTGGGGATTTCTGTATGGGTGGACGCTTTTTCTGGTGATTCAGACGGGGACGATTGCCGCGGTAGGCGTTGCGTTCGGGAAGTTTCTTGGGGTGTTCTTTCCAGGCATCAGCGGTTCGAACTGGATCTGGCATATCGGGCATGTTCCGCCGTGGCATGTGGGGCCGATGGTGCTGGGCAATATGGACATTGGGTTGAACACGGCGAACCTGTCGGCGATTGTTGTGATAACGCTCCTTACGCTGTTGAATACGATGGGCGTGAAGATGGGCGCGGCGGTGCAGAATGTTTTTACGTCTGCGAAGGTGCTGGCGCTGGCGGCTGTCGTGCTGGTTGGGCTGGTGGCTAAGAATTCGATTGCGATTGCGGCGAATTTTGGTTCGGGTTGGCATAATTTTTGGGCGGCGGCGGGGTGGAGCACCGTGCATGCGGTGCAGGTTGGGGTGGGTGGGCCGACGGCTTACGTTGGGCTGCTGACTATGGTGGCGGTTGTGCAGGTTGGGTCGCTGTTCAGCTCCGACTCGTGGAATAACGTTACGTTTACGGCTGGGGAGATTCGCGATCCGAAGCGGAATATTCCGTTGTCGCTGGTGATTGGGACCGGCGTCGTGCTGCTGCTGTATGTGCTTTGCAACTTTGTCTATTTGAGCGTGCTCCCGATGGCGGGCGATGCGGCGGCGACGACGGTTGTGGGGCGCGGGATTCAGTTTGCGTCGGAGGATCGTGTTGCGACGGCGGTGATGGATCAGGCTTTTGCAGGTTCCGGCGCGAAGTTGATGGCGGCTGTGATTTTGATTTCTACGTTTGGGTGCGTGAATGGGCTGCTGATGGCGGGGGCGCGGGTTTATTACGCGATGAGCCAGGATGGATTGTTCTTCAAGTCTGTCGGACGGCTGAGCGAGCGGACGAAGACGCCGGTGAACTCTCTTTGGGTGCAGTGGGTCTGGACTTGCCTGTTGTGCCTGTCGGGGAGCTATGGGCAGCTGCTGGACTATGTGATCTTCGCGGTGCTGGTCTTTTACATACTGACGATTACGGGGTTGTTTGTGCTGCGGCGGACGCGTCCGGATGCATTGCGGCCTTATAAGGCGCTTGGGTATCCTGTGTTGCCGGGGTTATATATCGTGATGGCGGGGTGGATTTCTGTTGTACTCTTGCGGTACAAACCTCAGTACACATGGCCGGGCCTGATGATCGTTCTTCTGGGTATTCCTGTGTACCTGGTCTGGACCCGGATGGCCGTTCGAACGCAGCAAGAGTAGGGAATAGTTTTAAGAAAGTTGAGAAATGTATTCATGGCGAAGTTGCTGGCAGTCAAACCTCTCTCTCGTCTGCTGAAAGAGGCAGAGAACGAGGGCGAGAGCGGACTCAAACGGACTCTGGGCCCACTGAACCTGATCACGCTGGGAATCGGAGCGATCATCGGGGCTGGAATTTTTGTTTTGACCGGCGAGGCGGCTGCGAAACATGCCGGGCCGGCGGTGGTTTTGAGCTTTATTGTGGCCGGTATCACCTGCGCGTTTGCCGGGCTCTGCTATGCGGAGTTCGCTTCGCTGATTCCGATTGCGGGTTCGGCGTACACGTATGGGTATGCGACGCTGGGTGAGTTTGTGGCGTGGATCATCGGGTGGGACCTGGTGCTGGAGTACGCGTTTGGCGCTGCAACGGTTGCTTCTGGCTGGAGCGGATACCTTGTTGGCCTGCTGGCGGATATTGGCATAACGATTCCACCGCAAATAACTACGACGCCGGGTACTGTACTGTACCTTTTTCACGATCGATGGCAGGCGCTGGCAGCGCTTCCGGCGGGGGTTGATGCTTCGACGCTGCCGCATGTAACCGGTGTGTTCAATCTGATTGCGTTTCTTGCGATCACGGTGGTGACGACGGTGTTGATTATCGGGATTCAGGAGTCGGCGAACCTGAATACTGCGATTGTGATTGTGAAGCTGGGCGTTGTGGGAGTTTTTCTTGTGCTGGGAATCGGGTACATCCTGAAGCATCCGGCCCAGGCCCATGCGAACTGGACTCCGTTTATCCCGCCGTCGGAGGGTGATGGGAAGTTCGGATTGGGGGGAATTACGGCCGGCGCCGCGTCGATCTTCTTTGCGTATATCGGGTTCGATGCGGTGTCGACGGCGGCGCAGGAGGCGAAGAATCCGAAGCGGGATATGCCGATCGGGATTCTGGGGTCGCTGGTGGTTTGCACCATTTTGTACATTCTGGTGTCGGGCACGCTGACTGGTCTGGTGAACTACCGGGCGTTGGATGTGAGCGCTCCTGTGGCGGTCGGCATCGATGCGACGGGCGTGCGCTGGGGCTCGATCCTGGTGAAGATCGGGGCGGTGTTCGGGCTGGGCACGGTGATGCTGGTGATGCTGCTGGGCCAGTCGCGAGTGTTCTACTCGATGTCGCGCGATGGGCTGCTGTGGAAGTGGGCGGGCAAGATTCATCCGAAGTTCCGGACGCCGTGGATCTCGAATCTGGTGGTGGGGGCGATTGTGGCGTTCATGCCGGCGTTGTTGCCGATCGGCAAGCTGAGCGAACTGGTGAACATGGGCACGCTGCTGGCGTTTGCGATTGTATGTGCTGGAGTTTGGATTCTGCGGCGGCGCAATCCGGATCTGCATCGGCCCTTTAAGACGCCTCTGGTGCCGCTGATTCCGATCCTTGGCATCGTGAGCGCGCTGTACCTGATCTGGACGCTGCCGACGATAACGAAGATCGTGGTGGTGGGTTGGCTGATTGTTGGGTTGCTGATCTACTTCACTTACAGCGTGAAGCATAGTAAGGTGCAGCAGGCGATTGGAGAGGAAACGGCTGGCCCCCCCCCCATTGCCCGGACGTAAATTCCCTGCATTCATTAGTTTACCGCGCGTGTTGGTCTGTAAAAATGTCATAACAAAGGGGTTATGGCTAAATATGTGCGAATAAAAGAGTTAAGCCCCGGGGGGTGTCTTAAATCCCCACGGGGCTTGCTTGTTTTCGATCTATATATCCAGTATAGCGGTTGGAGCGGAACTAAAACGCCAACTCTATCTTATTGCTTTTCATTGGTTTGGGTGGTTTTGGGGCTTGACATGCGATTTCTGGGCTGAATTTGAAGAAAATAATTGTGGACGACTACAAGGGTAATAAAATCAGCTGCTTAGACTCTCTGGCTCTCCAAGTGGATTCGGAGACGGTGGGGAAACTTCGAAGAGCCAGGTTTTATTCGAGGCGCAGACTCGTCTCCAGGTCAGGATCATGCCAAAGGTGAGGATAAAGAGTCATGTCCCGTTCCTATGTCGTGCTCTGCTTGACTCTTACCATTATCGAATGCTACACAGGTACGTACTCTTTTTTCTTACGACTCGAATTGACGGTCAATCTCTTCAAAATATGATCGGCTCATTCTTTGGAGAAAACATGCAGCCAGTATCTGGGTGTACGCGCGTACGATCAGCTCTGCGAAGCAGCCTTATTGCTTTTGTCGCTGCATTGCTCGGAACGTCTTCGCTTTGGGCGCATCCTAAAATAGGTTCGCCGGCTCCTCCTTTGAATTCCATGAGTCTGTTACAAGTACCTCCGGGAGCCCGAGTTGACTGGGTAAGCCTGAAGGGTAAGGTGGTCGTGCTGGAGTTCTGGGCAACGTGGTGCTCTCCGTGCGTGGCGAGCCTTCCACATCTCAACCAGCTTGTGGAGTCGCTTGATCCGGCGAAATTCCAGTTCATATCCATCGACGATGAAGACCTGAAAGCCGTACAGACATTTTTGACCAAGAAGAAGATGGCTGGCTGGGTTGGCGTGGATGCATCAGGCAAGGTGTTTGCCCGGTATGGGGTCAATTCGAGGCCGACAACCATCATCGTCGATGGAAACGGGAAGATTGTTGCGGTCACAGAGATTGATTTGGTGAGTGCCGCCGATCTGCAGGCAGTGGCAGAAAGAAAAAACGTAGCCTTTAGGCCGATGTCGGAGATCGCCGAGGTGAACGTTCCATCCAGTCCGAATGCCGAGCACCCTTTGTTTGCCGTGTCCGTCAGCAAGGCTTTGCCCGATGCAAAGACGATCCTGGCCAAACATCCGCCAACCGGATGGGACTTGCTTGGAGAGGACGCCGATGGCCTTATGACGGACGTCTTCAACGTATTTGGGAATCGCTACGTTCTGAAGGACCCGCTGCCGGCCGGGCGCTACGATGTCCGCGTGAATTCTGTTGACGTGCCCCAAACTGTGATCGATTCGGTTGTCCAGCAAGCCGTCCTCGCCGCTTTGCATTTGCAGATTGAGTCAAGGACTGTAACCAAACCTGCGTATATTCTGCGGGCCACCGATGCGAGCAAGAAACTGCTCAGTCCATCGGCTTCGACACATGCGGTGAAGCGAGGCTACTGGCACGGCACCTTTATTCTGATGAACGGGACGATGGATGATCTTGCCTATCTGTTGGCAACCGGGTTGGAGACTCCTGTGATCAATGAAACCGGTATAGATGGCACCTACGACGCACGATTCAAAGTTGCCGGAGGAGATGTTGACAGTCTTAACACAGTTCTCAAAGCAACTTTGGGGTTGGAACTCGCGCCTGGAGATCAGGAATTGCCGATTACCGTATTCGAAGTGAGCAAGGAAGAGGGGAGCAAGCCGTCCCCCATAACGCGGACACAGGAGATCAAGCATTAAAGTGCGCGTATCATCGTCAACCGCACGGTCTGGTTCAGTTGGAGAGCACAAGCCAATCCCTCATCGAATTCGACTTGAGACTGTGAGTCGCTTCGGTCGAGATGATTCTTTGATTGGTTTCGAGGAAACGGTCGAGAGTAACAGATTCCTTCCCGTCGACTTCGCTCAGGATGCGGAATGACAACCAAAGGCACAGTGACTACGGGTGCGTGTCTTTTGGCGTGGCAAGGGCTTGTTGCGGGAGGATGGGCAGGGTCACCGAGTTCGTGGGGGTGGGGTCATCGCGGAGCTTGAGGAAGAAACCGGTCTTT
>Ga0116129_1000064_pt1 | contig 78822 bp, 55 predicted proteins | sample June2015DPH_17_2_FD_89732 | JGI IMG/M metagenome (GOLD analysis project Ga0116129, IMG submission 89732) | Peatland microbial communities from SPRUCE experiment site at the Marcell Experimental Forest, Minnesota, USA - June2015DPH_17_10 | ecosystem: Environmental > Terrestrial > Soil > Wetlands... | reverse complement strand
TACACGAGGCAGCGATGCGGGGGACGTACTCGTTTACGCCGGATGAGGGATTTGTGAAGCGTATGGAGGGGATGGGGTTTGCTGAGTTGACGACGGAGCGGCTGGAGGGCTACGCGATGCTTGATGTGACGACGGCATGGGTGAAGGAGATGAGGGACACCGGCGTTACGGAGATGACAGTGCAGAATCTGATGGGGCTGAGAGCGCTCAAGGTGGATGCAGCGTATGTTAAGGCAATGTCTGCGGCAGGTTATCCGGAGCTACGCGCCCAGGAGCTAACGCGTATGAAGGCTGTAGGGGTATCTCCAGAAAAAGTGCAAGCGATTCGTGCGATAGGTTATTCGCCGACACAACAGGAGCTGATACAAATGAGCGTCTTCAAAATCGATGCTGCGTTTGTCGAACGAATGAAGGCGCGTGGCTTCCAAAACCTGACAATTGCACAGCTGGTGAAGATCAAGGTTTTCAAACTGGACGAATAGGGCTGCTCGTCAAAATAAAGGCATTCAGGCGCACCGCGAACCCGATGGTTCGCTACACACGTACGTGGCGCTAAACAAGCCGAAGATTGGATGCCAGCATCGACATCTCCGCGCGCGAACCTCAGCCGAACAACAGACTCAGCCGCGCTTCCCAATTCGCCCGAGTACCCCCCCTGACCTCTTTTCGCCGTACGAATCGGCCAGCACACTCCACTCCACCCTCACGCCTTCGCTCGCAAATGGCAGCAGGCCCTTATTCACGACAAACGTCTCAGGTGGCGGCACACCCGCTCCCGCAGCCTTTGCTGCACGCACTCCCTGAATCTGGCTCGACAGAATCTGATCAACCGCTGCCAGTCGTCGGCCCGCGAACGCTTTATTCATCGCCTGCAGCGCGGCCGAGTTCTTCGCCTCCACACTCTCAGACAGGCCATCCACCTGGCCCGATGCGAGACTCGCATACGCCCGTCCCAGCTTCTCCAGCAGGAACCACTCCTGCTTCCACGCCTCCTGCGACGAGACTCGCATCGCTTCAATCTCCTTCGAAGCAGCAGGCCGGCTCGGCAATCCCTGGATCAGCGCAATCACCTGTTCGTGATACTCCCCATTCGCAAAAGGTCTCACCATATCGACTGCCGCAATCTGTTCCGCTTTGCGCTGCTCCAGCACACTCTGCGCCTGCTCCAGCATCGCTCGCAGCCTGGCATCTTCGCCCGACTCAAGCGCAGGCCCAAGCAGTGTCACCATCTCCTCGTAGCGCTCATCCCGCTGCAGCGCCTGCGCCTCGGCATAGATGCGCCCGACAAACTGCTGCTGTTGATCGCGCCGCGCCTCCTCCCGCGCAAACTCCAGCAGTTCGCTTATCTCGTTCGTCCGAAGCGAACCCTGGCACTGGTCCAGTATCGTGACGGCATCCCAAAACCGGCGTTGCTTCAAAGCCTCTTTCGCCTGCAGCAGAATCGCAGCTCTAGTCTCCGCCGCCGTCCGCTGAGCAATACGGTCCTGAATCGCCTCCTCAAGCGTAGTCAGCCGCTCGTCACCAGGAAGTCGCTCCAACGCTTTCATCACAACTTCCAGCGCCTCCATGGGAGCCCTGTTCATCGTCGCCCGGCAATGTTTCACTGTCTCGTCAATCAGTTGTTTGGCTTCGTAGTCGCGCAGACGCCGGTCGATCTGAGCCTGATACCGCAGAAGAGTTGCATCCGCCGGAGACCTCTCCAGCGAACCGCGCACCATCCCCGCAACGCGCCGCACGTCGTCGTAGGTGACCATCGCAGAGAGCTGGGCTTCAATCTCATCCAGCACCTTGCGCCGCTCTTCCTGAAACAGACCCTCATTGGCAGCGCTCGTCAGCCCCTCCAACTCCAGATTCGACGCGTCGATCTGCTCTGCCTGTTCAACCATGTTGAGCACGGCGAGATAATTTCTCTGTCGCAGCGAATCTTTTGCAGCATCCAGCAATGCCCTTACCTTGGCTTGCTGAGATGCCTCCTCCGCCTGACGCACCAGCGCGTGATATGCAGCCCGCAGACGCGAGTTGTTCGTATCAAGTTGGATCGCCTTCTCGACAATCGCCTGTGCGCCAATGTAATCTCCGCTGCGCTTGGCCATATCCGCCTGCCGCAGATAGCCCAGAATCTGATCGCTCTTCTGCTTCTTCTCCCGCGCCGCCTCCAGTTCGCGAACCATATCCGCATCATCGGGAACCAGCTTCGCCGCCTCTTCCAGAAGCCGGATCGCCTGGTCGTAGTTTCTCTCCCGGATCGCGTCCTCGGCCAGCACACTCTTATCTCGTGCCTGGTCTGAGCGTGCCTTGCGGGTCAGATGAAGATTCACCTCCACCAGCAACTGCCTTGCCTGCGCGTGCTGATGGTCCATCTTCAACAGTTGGACCAGGGCGTCTCGTGCCCCTGCAAAATTCGACCCCGACGAAAACTTCGTCGCCTCCGACAACAACTGCTCGGTGTAGTCCTTCTTCAGCGTCTCGGTCACCGAGTAGATGTCTGCGGCCATCTCTTCAGCGGTCTGGTACCTGTTCTCCGGTCCTTTTTCCAGCGCACGCTCAAGGATCTGATCGAGCGGTTCCGGATAATCCTGAAGATGTTCGCTAAGCGGCGGATGCTTCTCATTCAGCAACTGGCTCACCAGCGTCAGCTCTTCACCGGGAAACGGTAGTTGCCCGGTCAGGAGTTGATAGAGAAGCACGCCCGTCGCAAAAATATCCGACCGCCCGTCGAACTGCCCACCCTTCAGCCGCTCCGGAGCCATATACGGCACAGTGCCAATCACTCCGCCCGTCGCCGTCATACTATGATCGACGTTGTTGTTCTCCTGCCGCGCAATTCCAAAGTCGAGCAGCTTCGCCACTCCGTCAGGGCGCACAATCACATTGGCCGGCTTCACATCGCGATGCACAACATCGTTGTGGTGCGCATACCCCAGCGCATTGCACACCTGTTCAATAATTCGCAACTTGTAGATTAGGGGCAGCGGCTGATTCGACTGAATCAGCTTGTCAAGCGGATCACCCTCGACAAACTCCATCACGATGTAAGGAAATCCATCCTGCTCGCCCAGGTCGTAAACCGTAATAATGTTGGGATGCTTCAGCATCCCCATCTTCTCCGCCTCGCGATAGAAACGCTGCAACATCCCAGCGTCTTTGCTCAGCCCTTCTGTGACCGTCTTAATCGCAACCTGACGGCCCATGCGAGGGTCCTGCGCCCGATACACCACTCCCATGCCGCCACGGCCAACAGTGGCCAGAATCTCGTACTTGCCGATGGAGGTGGGATTTGCCATACCTGATCCGGATCCTCTACTGGGCTGAAGCGCGAAGGTTGAGAGTGTGGCGGATATTGAAGTTGGTGTTGAGAAAGTGAGCGGCTTCGCTGCGCTCCGGCGTCGGAGTCGCAGCTGTGCAATTCAGATATAGAACGTACAACTCACCCGCGCCATCCAGGTCATTGTTCGCAGTCTTCGCACGAGCCTGGGTGAGAATCTTCTGCGGCAGCTCGAGTACCTTGTCGCGAGCAGCCTTCACCATCGCGTCCCGAGCTTCAATCTCGACGTCGGTCATCAACTGCGTCTCATCAGGCTGCGAATCAACCTCCTTCAAACCCGTAGTGTCATCTGGCTTGATGTTCTCGAGGATGACGAACTTCTTCGGCTTGTCACCCTTAATCACTCGAATCGGCTCATCAAGAGTATTGCCGCTGGCGTCAAGAATGCGGAATGACAATTCAACGATGTTCGTCACTTCAAGCGTCGTGCGCGTGTAGTTGTAAGGGCTGACGATATTGTCGCTGAGGGTTTTCGGAAGAGCATTCATCTTGGCCCGCGCATCCTGGACCGTTGCCGTAATCTTGGTTAACGCCGCATTCGCCTCCTGCACCTGTTTTTTATTGCTCTTCACTTGCGCTACAGTGAGCGCATTCTGTGCCTTCTGTAGATTCAGAGTCGCCGCTTCAAACTCCTGATCGGCCTTATTCCAGGCTTCGTTCGGAATCTCTCGCGAGCCGCTGCGATACTGCGACTGCAGCGTCTCTTTCTTTGCTTCGCGAATCGCACGATGCTGCAGAATCTCTCCCACAAACTGGAAGTTCGGCTCAAGGCTTCCGTTTGCGCCGGGCAGAATCACCTTCACAGGCAAGCCCGAAGTCTCCAGTCCTGTCGCAAAAGCCTGCTGCAACTGGTCTGCAAAGCCCGCACTGTCGCGCCGTGACGTCTGGTCGCGAAAGAGAACGCCGATCGAAAGTCGCGCGCGCATCTGGTACGCCGCATTATTCGTCGTCTGCGCATCGCGAACAGAGTCCAGATTCGGCTTGTACTGCGAAGCCTCATTCAAATACGACCAACCCAACCCCACGCCGGACGACAAGGGTTTGTTCAGAAACTTCTTCCCCATATCGACGTAGTAGGCGCTGATCGTCTCCGACATCACCTCAAGCTTCAGCTCGATCTCCGGGTTGTCGCTCAGTTTGCTGGCCCGTTGCAGGTAAGCGTAGGCCATCCGCACACCATCCTCATCCGCCCTGCCGCGAATTGGCGTGTGCGCCGACTGCAACTCCTTCGCCCTCTGCGTTGCGGCCTTCACATAATCATCCTGTAACGCAACCATCTGTTCTTTCACCAGCGCCCGCTGAGCATCGTTCAGATCCGCCAGTGCTTCATAAGCGCCAATCGTGTCTTTATCATCAACGCGCGCTTTGCTGATGGCCGACGCCTTATCCGCTGCATCCTTGTTCTGCTTCCCAAGCAATCCCGCTTCAACCTTAGCCAGATCCGTCTTCGACTCTTCCGTCGGCAAAGTCTCCGAAGCCGCCTTCAAATCGGCAACAGCTTCCGTCCAGGTGCCGGCAGCCGCCTCTGCGTTCCCCTTGTCCAGATGGTATTGATAGACCACCGCAACGATCTGCTTCAGACGCGGTTCCTCATCACTAAACGAGAGATACTTGTTGATCGAGGAATACGCTGTATCGAACTCTTTGGAGGTCAGCTGCGAGTTCGCGCCCTGAATCGTCATATCCAGCGCCCGAGTCTCTGTCCCCACTGCGGCCGCAAGCGTAACTCCCGGCTGATACTTCGGGTCAATCGTCGTCACATGGTCCGACAAATCCCTCGCGCTAACCAGCAGCGGATATCCCTTCGTCTTCCCACGAGTCGCATCCTGGAACGCCTTGAGCTTCGCCGAAGCGTTGTCGCACAAAATCTTCAGCTCCGCTCTCACATCGTCTCTCAGCTTCGTCGCCGTCTCGCTGCTCGCCTGCACCTCAAGAGCCTGATCCGCGCGTTCACGTGCAGCCTTCAGGTCCCCATAAGCAGGCGCAGCCGAGCCACTCGATTTCTTATACGAACCAAGCTTCGCATTCCCATCGTTCACCAGCAACACCAGCAAGCTTGCCCTCGCCTGCGTCCCATGCGCTGCAGCAGGATACTTCGTCAAATAGACTTGCCACGTGCCAATCGCCTGCGCCCGGTCAGCCAGCACATACTCCGCCAGCTCCGTATCCGTCGCGCTCCCGAACACCATCTTTACCCCGGCAGCGAATGGCGGTATCGTCGTCTGTCCCCCGGGCGAAGCCCCAGACATCTGCCCGGTAAAGGTCGATTTATCCACCAGCGCCGAAGGCGTCAACGACGGATCTTTATCAAACTTGAAATTTCCCGGCACCACGCAACTCGGCGGAGCGTCTCCCACCGCAGCCACCAGCGACCCATCCGGCAGCCGTTCCAGGCTCTTTACTGTTGCCAGGTTGATCTTCCCCAGATTCTTGTACTCGGACTTGCTGATCGCCCCAGTCCCACTGCACGCCCGAAGCTCCGTCTTTCCATTGACCAGAAAATCCGTCACCTGCGCATACGCCAGGTTGCCCCCGCTTCCATACACCAGGATTCCAGTTACAGGAACATCTTTGGCCACAGCTCCGCTAACCGCAAAAAGCGATATAGCGAGCCCCAGTGCGAGACGCAGGCTAAAGTGTCCATTACGAGAACCGGGTGAAGCTAGCAGCAATCGAGACATGAATTCCCCAAGTACAACAGCAGACTTAGATCAATAGTGTGCCGCGATTCTAGCCCCCAGCCAAGCCCGAAAACTAAAAAAGATACGGTTACGTCTACACCATTCGGGGTACACGAGGACCTCGAATTTCTGTATGGTGCGATAAACTGAACCATACATCGCAAGGAATTCAAAGAGCTACTCCTATCCCCTCTGGTGGTAGAAGGCTCTTGCTGTCACAATGTTTCCTGGGATACGGCGCAAACCATGAAGCAGACCAAACCGACTTCATTGCGAAAAACCAGCAAAGAGACGCTCGTCTCCGACTCTCCCAGGACCCTGCTTCACGTCGATCTATGGACCGATATTCCTTCCACAGACGTCGCCTCAGCCCGCTCCGGCGAGATCAACGTCCTACCCTCCGCGCTCGCCATGGTCGGAGACCTCTTCGCAGTTGCCGGCGGAGAGTTTCGCACCTCATCCTCCACCTCCTTATCGGCATGGTTCGGCGACACGCTTCAGGCAGTCAGCGCCGCACGCCGTCTCCAGCGGCTCGTTAGAGGTTTCTCCCAGGCCTCCGTCGGCGGCCCTCTCTACGCCTGCTTTACTCTCACCAGCGGAAACGACCCCGACATCGCCGACGATGCCACCCTGCTAAGCTCCGTCAACGCGTTCAAACACACCGCCTCCGAAGAGATACTCTTCGCCGGAACCATCTGCGAAGACGCCGCTGAGATCCCCGGCCTCCAATTCAAAGTCCCTCTTGCGGCAATCCTCGCCAAGAGAGCCGATGTGCCTCAAACTACCATCCTCCAACTCCTGCCACCTGCCCATATGGATGGATTCGTTGACGAGTCGATCGAGCCCAGGGTGCGCGCCGAAGACAAAACTTCCGCGGCGCCTGGCACGCCCTCAATTGGAGCGCAGTCTCCCATCTTTATCGAACCTTCACTCACTCATAAAAAGGAAACACCCCAACCCGCGGCAAAAATCAGCAAAGTTAACGAAATAGTTCCATCCTTCAACGTCCCAGGTCCAAAGGTCAGTCCACGTTTGGCCATCATCGGAGTCTCGGCCGTAGTCGTTCTCGCGTCCATTCTCATCTTCAGTCCCATCTTCAAAAGCTCGCCGCACCCTACACCAGCACCATCTCAACCCGCCGCATTAGGCACCGATAAAACTCCCGCGCCCCCGCCGCCAGCAACTCCGCCAGCAACGATGCCGCAACCAACTCAGCCGGCAGTTGCAGCTAAACCTGCACCGCCGCCGAAACAAAATGAGCCCTCTCGCACCCGCGCGAACAAGGAACCTGCTCCCGAAGAGCCCAAGCCGCAACGCGGATCACATGCCGTTACCTTCACTCCCGCGGAGATCGATATCCTCATCGCCCGTGCTGACCAAGACACCGGCGACGGCAAATTCGATAAGGCAATCGAGGAGTACAACACCGTCTTGAATCAGGACCCGTCCAACGCGCTCGCAAAAAAAGGTCTGGCCAAAGCCATACACAATAAGGCTCAAAACTAAGGTCCACGACTCCGCTCCAATCGAACTCCCGTCACGCAGCACACGTCAAACTCCTTGCAAATAAAGGCCGCGGAAGCGTAACGTATCATTCCTGCGACCGCAGCGGTGCATTTCATCGGAACGCGCAATCGGGTATCGGCTAAACTCCACCTGATTCAAAGACACCCATGAAACTCTGTCCCACCTGCCGGAACAAGTATCCAGACGACTACCATACCTGTCCACGCGATCAGTCCGCGCTCACCCAGGAGATGCTCGAGATCGTTCCCGGCACTATTCTCCGCGGCAAATACGAAGTGCTCTGCGAACTCGGCTCCGGCGGCATGGCTACCGTCTACAAGGTGAAGCACAAAGCTTTTCAGGAGATGGCAGCAGTCAAGGTCGTGCACAGCAAGTTCATGCACGATCCCGGATTCGTCAAGCGCTTTCGCAACGAGGCCATCGTCGCACGCCAGCTCAAGCATCCCAACGCCGTCCGCATCGACGACTTCGACTACACCGAAGACGACCGCCCCTTCATCGTCATGGAGTTCGTCGAAGGCAGCTCGCTCTACGAGGTCCGCAAAAAACACGGCGGCCCCTGGCCCCTCGAGCGCTGCCTGAACATTATCAGTCAGGCTGCCTCCGCTCTCAGCGCTGCTCACACCCTTGGCATCGTTCATCGCGACATCAAGCCCTCCAACATCCTCCTCCTTCGCGGCGCCCACGGAGAAAGCCAAGTCAAGGTCCTCGACTTCGGAATCGCCAAAGTAAGCGACAACATCTTCGCAGGCATGACCTCCGTCCTCACCCAGCAGGACCTCATCATCGGCACGCCCGAGTACATGTCTCCCGAACAGGCCAGCGGCCACCTCGAAAGCGCCATCGACGGCCGCGCCGACCTCTACTCCCTCGGCCTCGTCTTCTACGAGTTGCTCACCGGAGCCCATCCCTTCCAGGCCGACACACCCATAGGCATGCTCATCCAGCAGGTCCACACCATGCCTGCTCCGCCGGACTCGTTTCCCGTTCACATGTCCCCCGCCATCTCCGCGCTCGTGCTCAAGAACCTTCAGAAAGAGCCGAAGGATCGCTTCCAGAGCGCAAGCGAGATGCTCGACGCAATGAAGGACCCCGAGGCCTGGTATCAAGCCAACCACAGCACAATCCAGCCCAACGCACCCCTCAGTCGAACTCAGCAGGATGACGCACTGACCGCACCTTACCGGGTAACTGGTACCGTGTCGCAGTCTCCGCCACCCGCCATTCCATCGACGTCAGTTCCGCCCGCAGCCATCCACCTTCAAACCGCTGTCCCTCTCATCAACGCAGCGTCGTCCACCGTCACACCTTCGGCGCCCTCTGCTGAGGTGCCGTTTGCCCCCATCGTGGAACCGTCAACACCCGTAGCTTCACCATCTTTTGGAACGACGACGCCACCGCTCCCAATCGCTCCACCCCCAGTCCAGCCCGCCTCTGCCAAATACATTTCTCCTTCACCTGCTTTGCCGCCGGTCAAAAAGAAGAGCAAGGCCGCACTCATCGTCACGTTAACCCTCGCGGCCCTGGTGGTAATCGCAATCGGCCTCTTCTTCGCCTATCGCACAGTGATGAGCCGGATCAAAGGGCCGCTCGAAGCGACGACAACCAGCCAAACTCAGACTCCTCCAGTCTCCCAGCCCACCCCGGCTCCAGCGAGCCCGGAATCTGACGTCAAAGCAAACGTCGCCAAATTAGTCGCGATGGGCAACGACGCTCTGACGAACAAGCAATACGAAGCAGCCACGCAATTCTTCCAGCAGGTCCTGAACCTCGATCCGCAAAACGCCGAAGCAAAAGCCGGCCTCGAAAACGCACACACCGCCTCGGTGGCGAAACCCGCGGACATCCCACCTGCAAAGCCAACACCTCCGGCAAAGGTCGAGCCGCCCCCGGACAAACCGAAGCCCATCAAAGTCGGCCCGCTCCACGTTCCGCCGGAGAAGATGTTCCAGTCATTAATCTCATCGCCCGCACCCATCTATCCGCCTGTAGCAAAGACCGCGCACATTCAGGGAGCCGTCACCCTTCACGCCATCATCGCCAAAGACGGAACGGTCAAACAACTGGAGCCCATCAGCGGACTAAAGATCTTCCACGACAGCGCCGTCACCGCAGTCCAGCAGTGGCGCTACAAACCGTACCTAATGAACAACGTCCCCACCGAGGTCGACACCACCATCACAGTCAACTACACCATAGCCCGCAAATAACCATCGCCTGGCTCTCGCTAACGCCAGAACAGCCACTCAGCCTTGATCTGCGCGAAGCGCAGTTCTGTAACTTGTTCGCCAAACCTTCCGATGGACATCTCTATACCGGGAGATGATCTCATCCTGCTGAACATGTCTCTGATCGCGAACCACAAACCGTCCATTCACCACGACATCCCGAATGGCCGAACGGTTCAGCGAAAACACCAGAATGGGCAACAGATCCTCGGCAGAATTCCCGGCGATAGACACATCGTTCAAATCTACGGTAAAGAAATCCGCGAACGAACCGGAGGCAAACTCTCCGCCCGGCAGTCCCAGAGCGCGCGCGCCATGCACCGTCGCACAATCGAACAGCCGCGAAGCCAGCGTCCTCTCATTCATTGGGTCAAGAATTGCGCGCTCCTGCTGCTCCAGCCGCAGATGGTAATCAAGCTCCCTCGCATCCTCCAGCGGATCAATCTGGGCCTGGCTGTCCGACCCCAACGCAACGCGAATCCCCGCCGCCATCACCTTGTCGGCAGCGAGAATGCCGTCGCCAAGGTTACGCTCCGTAGTCGGGCACGAACCAATCGTCGCATCCGCCCCGGCCAGCATCGCAATCTCATCCTCGCGGATATGAATCGCATGAATCGCAGTGAAGTCAGCTCCCAGAATCCCTTCCCTGTGGAACAGAGCAACAGGGGTGGCCCCATACTCGCGAACACAAGCCGTATTCTCCTTAACCTGTTCTGAAACATGCATATGAACTGGAAGTTGATTCGCGCGACTCCACGCAACAATCTCTTTCAACTCACCAAGAGGAACCGCGCGAATGCTATGCGGAGCAACGCCAAAACGAACCTCGGAAGGAACCACAGCAGTCTCACGAAGCAACGCGCTCATGTTCGCCAGAAACTCGGCGCCAGTCTCCATGAAGCGAATCTGCCCCGGATCCTGAGGCAACTCGTACCCGGAACGCAGATAAGCAGTCCGCAGCAGAACAATCCGAATCCCCACCGACCGCGCAGCAGCAATCACCTGCTTGCTCAACACATTCGGATCATCGTAAGGCCGCCCACCAGGAGCAGTATGCAGATAATGAAACTCGCCAACCGTCGTCGTTCCAGCCAGCACCATCTCCAGGAACGCCATCCGCGCAACGTCGTAAACCTCCTGCGGATCAAGCTGACTCGCAGCGTGATACATCGTGCCCCGCCACGACCAGAAGTCCTTGCCGCTGACAACTCTCGACTCCGATTTGCCGCGAATGAGCCGCTGAAACGAGTGAGAATGAACATTCGCAAAACCCGGCAACAGTGCCTTTCCGGGCAGATCGACGATCTTTGTCGAAGAGTTATGCAACCGCTCAGGAAAGGTCAGAAACTTGCCGTCTTCGCTCACCAACACTTCGCCATTGGCAACAAATCCGCCGTTCGAATACAGCAGATCCGGCCGATACAGTGTATTCATCCCCGCACTCGCCTCCCCGCAACCCACACTTCCTTCACCGGATTCGCTCCCAACGTATAAACCAGCTCCCGCCAATCGCGCCCCTGCAGCACAAGCAGATCGGCAGCACATCCAACTTCGAGCCGGCCAACATCCTTCAATCCCAAAGCACAAGCCGCATTCACCGTGCCCGCGACGAGAGCCTCCTGCGGAGTAAGCCCATTCATCCGAACCGACAAAGCCAACGCCTCAGCCATCGAAAACAGCGGACTCGAACCCGGATTAAGATCAGTCCCAACAGCCACCGCCGCTCCAGCGTCGATAAGCTTCCGTCCCGGAGCGCAAGGTATCCCCAGATGGAGAGAAACACCAGGAAGAACCGTGGCAATCGTAGAACCAGAAGCAATCGCAGCAATCTGCTCTGGGCCGGAGGCTTCGAGATGGTCAACACTCAGCGCACCGCAGCGCACCCCCAATTCCACGCCGCCAATCGCATGGAACTGATCGCAATGCAGCTTCACCGCAAGACCATATCGCTTCGCCTGACGAAACAGCTCCTCCGCTTCAGCGACCTGCCAAGCCTCTTTCTCCACGAAGATATCGACAGCGCTGGCAAGCTTGCGCTTGGCTACCTCAGGAACCAGATCCTCACACACCTGAGACAGATAGCTCGCTCGTTCAGCCGCGAGAACAGGCGGAATATGGATCAGCAGCGTAGGAACAATACGCGCCGGCGTGGTTCGGGCAAGCTGCTGGATCGCCTCCAGCATCCCAATCTCCGCCGCGGGAGTAAATCCATAACCTGACTTGATCTCGATCGTGGTCGCACCAGAAGCAAGCAGGGAATCGAGCCTAGGAGCCGCCAACGACACAAGATCATCCTGCGAAGCCGCAGCCGTAGCGCGAATCGTACTTCGTATTCCACCGCCCGCCGCGAGAATCTCCTCATAACTCCGACCAGAAGTTCGCGCCTCGAAGTCCCCAAGCCGATCTCCAGCCCACACAGCATGAGTATGCGGATCAACCAACCCCGGAACAACCGCACGCCCCCCAACATCGACGACGGTCTCCGCATCACCAATCCATTCCGACTCGCGCCCCGTCCAGACAACGCCACCGCCGGCTACACCAACCGCCGGAGACTCCACAACCTTCAGCGCGCGCATAGCCCGGCCATGCTTCGGCCCGGCACCTTCCGAAGTCACCAGCTGCGAGATCCCAACGATAAGAGTGTCTACCTTCATCGGATGCTCGGCATATCCAGTCCGCGCTTCTCCCCGACCGTCCTGGCCAGTTCATACCCGGCATCCGCATGACGAATCACACCCATGGCAGGATCGTTGGTCAGACACATCTGCAGACGCTGTTCGGCCTCATCGCTGCCATCGGCCACAGCAACCAGACCGGCATGCTGGCTATATCCCATCCCCACCCCTCCACCATGATGAAAGCTCATCCACGCCGCTCCACTAGCAATACCGGTCGCAAAGTTAAGGAGCGCCCAATCCGACACAGCATCGGATCCATCGAGCATTGCTTCTGTCTCACGGAAGGGACTAGCCACCGAACCCGCATCCAGATGATCCCGGCCAATCACGATGGGAGCGCTGAGCCGCCCATCCCGCACCATCTGATTGAACAGAAGCCCGGCCCGATCGCGTTCGCGATAACCCAACCAGCAGATGCGAGCCGGCAGTCCCTGAAACGCAATTTGCTTACCCGCAAACGTAAGCCACTCATTCAGCCGCTTGTCTTCCGGAAAAAGCTCCAGCAGCGCTTGATCCGTCTTCGCAATGTCAGCAGCATCGCCCGACAAGGCAACCCAGCGAAAAGGCCCACGGCCCTCGCAGAACGAATCGCGAATGAAAGCAGGCACAAACCCCGGATAGGAAAAAGCATCCGTAACACCGGCGAGCTTCGCCTGGGTGCGCAGATTATTCCCATAGTCGAAGGCAATCGCGCCGCGACGCTGCATCTCAAGAATCGCCTGCACATGCTGAGCGATCGAAGCGTGCACGCGCTCGAGATAAGCCTGCGGTTGCGAGGTGCGCAAAGCGTTAAGGTCTTCGTCCGGGCGCGCAACAGGGGTATATCCCCACATCGGATCATGCGAACTGGTCTGGTCCGTAACGAGATCGGGAATAAACGCCCGCTTCACCATAGCAGGCAAAATCTCCGCGGCATTGCCCGTCAGTCCGATGGACAAAGCCTTACGCTGCATCTTCGCGGTCATAGCCAACTGAATAGCTTCGTCCAGCGAATCCGTTGCCGTATCAAGATAACGTGTCTGAAGACGCCGTTGAATGCGCTGCGGATCAATCTCGATGCAGAGACTCACCCCACCCGCCAACTTGATCGCAAGCGGTTGCGCCCCGCCCATTCCCCCAAGACCAGCGGTAACAGTAATGGTGCCTGCAAGGCTATCGTTGAAATATTTCTTCGCCGCCCCGCGAAAAGTCTCATACGTGCCCTGCAAAATTCCCTGCGTGCCGATATAAATCCACGAGCCGGCAGTCATCTGCCCGTACATCATCAACCCGGCGGCATCGAGTTTGTCGAACTCTTCCCACGTTGCCCAACGAGGCACCAGGTTGGAGTTCGCGATCAACACCCTGGGAGCCAATCGGTGAGTGTTAAGAACCGCAACCGCCTTGCCTGACTGCACAAGCAGAGTCTGTTCATTTCCCAGCCGATCAAGCGTATCGACAATGGTGTGGTAACACTCCCAGTTCCGCGCAGCTTTGCCTCGCCCGCCGTACACAATCAGCTCTTCCGGCTTTTCCGCAACATCCGGGTCCAGATTATTCATCAGCATGCGCTTGGCTGCTTCCTGAATCCATCCCTTCGCCGTTCTGGTATTCCCACGGGGCGCTCGAACTGGGGAATATGTCTGACTCATCGAAGAACCTCCTCGAGTTCAACGCTGCTCATGTCCTTCCCCAAACCGCCCTCCGCCAAAAAGCTCGACGCGCCTTCCATCCATACAGACAGAACACAATCTTCCTGCCACGCCGGAATTCGCGTTCGGAAACGCGTTCTCACCTCTTCAAGAGCAGCCGTACTAGTATCCATCCGAATGTCCAACGCGCGAGTGGCAGCCAGTAGCTCGATCGCAATGACCATTCGAGCAAGCGCGACAGCCTGTTCGAGTTTGAGCGCCGAGGTCATGCCCATGCTGACAAAATCTTCCTGATTTCCGCTGGTTGGAATAGAGCCAGTCGACGCCGGATTGGCCAGCACCCGCATCTCAGCGACCAAAGCCGCGGAAGTCACCTGCGCCATCATCAGACCCGATTCGAGGCCGGGCTTTGAAGCAAGGAACGCTGGCAGCCCTTCATTCAAGCTCGGATTAAGAAGCCGCTCCGTCCTTCGTTCTGAGATGCCCGCAAGCTGGCAAAGCGCAATCGACAAATAGTCGAGAGCCAAAGCAAGAGGAGCGCCGTGGAAATTTCCTCCCGAGACAATTCCATCCTCAAAAACAAGCGGATTATCCGTTGCGCTGTTCAGTTCAATCTCAAAGACCCTTCGAGCATAGGTGAGCGTGTCCCATGCAGAGCCGTGCACTTGCGGCACGCAGCGCAGGCAGTAAGCATCTTGGATGCGGCTGCCCTCGCCCTGATTTCTAGGTATCGAACTTCCCCGCAACAGGCTAGTGAGATGGCTTGCGCTCAGCACCTGCCCAGGATGCGGACGAGCCGCATGCAAGCGAGGATCAAAGGCGGCTGGAGTTCCACGCAACGCTTCGATGCTCAAAGCCGCAGTCGTCTGCGCGGAATAAAAAAGATCCTCCGCCTGCTTCAATCGCAGGCAGCCGATCGAAAGCATCGCCTGCGTCCCATTCAGCAGCGAGATCCCCTCTTTCCCATGAAGTGCAAGCGGCTCCAATCCGGCGCGTTCCAGACAAACCGCAGCAGGAAGAACAGCGCCTTGATACTCAGCATGCCCTTCGCCGATCAACACAAGCGCCATGTGCGCAAGCGGAGCGAGATCGCCGCTCGCGCCCACACTGCCACGCGACGGAATAACCGGAGTGATCTGATGATTCAGCAAATCGCAGATCCGTTCGGCAACAACAGGCCGAATCCCGGAAAGACCCTTCGCCAGAACATTGGCGCGAATCAGCATCATCCCTCGCACCACCGAAGTTGCCAGAGGAGAGCCGATCCCGCAGCAATGCGATCGAATCAGGTTCACCTGCATCGCTTCGATCTCGTCGTCCTCAAGGCGAATGTTCGCGAGAAGGCCCACGCCGGTGTTGAGAGCATAAACCGGTGTTGTGCCGCGCATCGCGACATCCACGGCGTGGCGTGAGGCCTGCATCCGGGCAATAGCGGCCGGAGCGATCTGTACAAGTTCGGCTCCTTCGGCTACAACGGCAATATCTTCCAGCGTAAGAGAGGAGCCATCGAGACTAATCATGGTCTTATGCTATGCAAATCAAGGCACTATCGAAAATAGATCTTCCACGGTTTATATTTCATTTCTCCATTGATTCCTTGCTTTTTAGTGCTAATATTCACTGAAATAACGGGAAATTTTCTAAACGGCAGCACAAGCCCTGTTTGGAAAATCCCGCATAAAACGAGTGGCCCATGCTTCAGCACAATGGAACCGATCTGATCGACCGAAAGATTCTGCACGAACTCAGCAACGACGCGCGTCTCCCAGTGGCTGAGTTAGGCCGGAGAATCAAGCTCTCTTCCTCCGCCACAGCCGAGCGTGTCCGGCGGCTGGAGAGCCTCGAACTAATCCGCGGTTATCGAGCCGACATCAATCTGCAGGCGCTCGGTTTCTCGATCACGGCATTTGTAAGGCTTACCTGCGACGGAAACAAATACCGGCCATTCCTCAAGTTTCTTCCCACGCTCGATGCCGTTCAGGAGTGCCATCACCTCACCGGCGGTGATGCCTTTCTCTTGAAGGTCATGCTTTCTTCCGTCTCGCAATTGGAAGATCTGATCGAGAAGCTATTACCGTACGGGAGTCCGACGACAAGTATGGTGCTTTCCACTCCACTCGACAGAAAACAAATATCATTCCTCGCCAATAGTTGATCGAGAGCTCACGGTTCGATGGATTGGTTTCATCCGTCATACAACAACAGGCGGAGCACCCTCCTCGAAATCGATCCGTACGGTCTATTTTGTTAGCGATCGCGAGCGGAATGGCCTAACATGCAGAAGCACACGAATGAACCTTCCGCGCCTCTGCCATTGCCTCGTCCTCACCGCGCTTCTCACAGGACTGTGCGCGGTTGCGGATCGATGCCCAACCGCTCATGCACAACCACGTGGTGAGCCTGGAGTCCAGGCCGCTTCCGCCGTCTTCGGACATCAGGCCTGGTCGAGTGAGAACGGCCTGCCCCAGAACAGCGTCCATCAGATACTCCAGACCCGCGATGGATACCTCTGGATCGCGACGGAAGGAGGCGCGGCCCGCTTCAACGGTGTGCAGTTCACCACCTTCAATCAGGAGAGCAACGCGGCGTTTACCAGCAACGATACCTGCTGCGTCGTGGAAGATCGCAGCGGCGTCCTTTGGATCGGCACAGCCGATGGCCTCCTGCGATATGCCGAAGGCGCCTTCCACCGCTATACCGTGGCGGAAGGCCTGCCATCGCCGGTAATCCTCTCGCTTGCGCCCACCGGCGATGGCTCGCTTCTCGTCCTTACCGCCGCAGGAGTCGCAAGATATGACGGACAGCGGTTCACGCAGCTTTCGGTCACCGCGTCTGCGCTGGGCTCCGGGCCGGACGGTCGCGTATGGCTCGCAACTCCAACTGGAATCTTTTCCTACGATGCGGATCGCCTCCGTCCCGTGCCGCTCCCATCGCTGCCCGCGGAGCCGGTCGAAGGTCTGGGCTCGTTGGCAGACGGTTCGTTTTGGATGCGAACCCGCACTGCTCTTCTCTTCTGGAACCGGGACCTTCTCCATAGCTGGCATAGCGGCCGCGAACTTCCTGGAACACGTGTCCAGTCGTCTCTGGCGGACTCGCGCGGCAATCTCTGGATCGGCACGGATCGGGGTCTTGTCCTGTTGCCATCGGCTGCGGCTGGCGGCAACACCAAACCTGAGATGCAGCCTCTCCTAGGTGCGGCCTCCATCCTCTCGCTCTTTGAAGATCGCGAGCATAACCTCTGGGTCGGAACCGATACCGCCGGCCTGCACATCCTTCGGCAGCAGAAGTTCCGCGCCTTGCCTCCGCTCTCAGGCATCGCCATCACTGCAATCACGCAAACCGGCGATCGCGCCGTCTGGTTAGGCAGCAAAAGCGAAGGACTCTTCCGTTACTTAGACTCCGAAGCCAATAAGGTCGGCAAACTCACCATCCAGGATGGTCTGCTCAGCGATATCATCCTCACTCTTGCCGCGGATCGAGACGGGTCACTGTGGATCGGCACGCCCGATGGCCTCAACCACCTGCAGAACCGGAAGATTACGGCCTACACGTCCGCGGATGGATTGCCCGACGACTTTATCCGCTCGCTTTTTCTCGACACGGACGGAACTCTGTGGGTGGGCACTCGCCGCGGTCTCGCCCATTGGAAAGACGGACGCTTCACCGTTCTGTCTCATGAGAATGGTCTCAAGAGCGACCTGATAGGGGCCATGCTGCGGTCGAGCTCCAATTCCAATTCCAATTCCAACGACCTTTGGGTTGGCACCCTCGACGGTCTCGCGCGCATTCGCGATGGAAAGCTGACAATCTTTACCAGGTCGGACGGCCTCTCCGGCGACGTCATCACGTCCCTGCTCGAAGACGCCAACCACACGCTCTGGGTGGGCACCAACGACGACGGCCTCAGCCGCTCCTCGAAGAATGGCTTCGTTCCTGTCCACGCGCAGGATATTCCTCGCGAGATCCATGCGATCGTCGAGGATGCTCACGGCTATCTCTGGCTGGCTTCGAGCCGCGGCATCGTGCGTGTCCTGGCCTCCGAGCTAACCGCGTGTAATGCTCCGGCATGCAACCCTCGCATCGCCAGCTACGGTTCGTCCGACGGAATGCCGGCGGAAGAAACATCTTCAAGCGGCCATCCCGGCGCATGGAAGATGGTGAATGGCGATATCTGGTTCGCAACTCGCAAGGGCGTTGCCATCGTCTCTCCCGGCGATCTTCTTGAAAACCCTTCTCCGCCGCCTGTCGTCGTAGAACGCTTCATGGTTGACGACGTCGAATGGAAGGAGCGAGGCACAGAGATCTCCATTCCGCCCGGCCACGGACGATTCGCCTTCGAATACGCGGCCCTCAGCTACGTCTCGCCTTCCAGAGTGCGTTATCGCTACATCCTGGAAGGATTCGACAAGCAGTGGACGCAGGCTGGCTCGCGCCGCAATGCCTACTACACCAACCTTCCGCCCCGGCACTATCGATTTCGCGTTCAGGCTGCCAGCGAAGATGGCATTTGGAGCGATACAGGCGCCGTGGTCGACTTCGTCATCAAGCCGCCCTTCTACCGGACGCTCTGGTTTTCGCTGCTCACGGCTCTGCTGCTTCTTGGCATCGTCGTCGGCATATACAGGCTGCGTGTGCGCGCCATTCGTTCCCAGTTCGACGCAATCCTCGCGGAGCGCAACCGCATCGCGAGAGAGATTCACGACACGCTGGCCCAGGGATTCGTCGGCGTCTCCGTTCAACTCGAGCTCACCGCGCATCTCCTCGCGCAGTCTCATCTGATCGAGGCGCGTCAACAAGTCGATCGCACCCGCGACCTCGTTCAAGAAGGCCTCGCCGACGCACGCCGCAGTATATGGGATCTGCGTGCCACCGCGGCACAGGCCACATTGCCCGCGCGTCTCACGCATCTCGTGGAGCAGAGTGCGACAGAGCGCCTCAAAACCGAAGCAAACATCGGTGGCGCCTATCGGGCTCTCCCGCCATCGATCGAGAACGAGGTGCTCCGCATCGCACAGGAGGCGCTTGCCAACGTGCTTCGCCACTCGCAGGCAACTCGTGCTACGGTCGATCTGCGCTATCATCCAAACGAGCTGACACTGACACTCACGGACGACGGAATCGGATTTCAGGCGACCGATCGAACCCTGCCGGCCAGGGGACACTTCGGCCTTCAGGGAATGCGCGAACGAGCGGAACAGATTGCCGGTACATTAAGCGTGGAAAGCTCCCCGAAGAGCGGAACAAAAATAACGTTGCGCGTACCCCTGGCAAATGGAAGGGAATGACGAGAATGACAGATCGAATCCGAACCCTCATAGTCGACGACCATCATGTAGTCAGGCAGGGGCTGGTCGCTCTTCTCAATGTGATACCTGAGATTGAGATCGTCGGCGAGGCCAGCGACGGCGTTGAGGCCGTCGAACTCCACCGCCGCCTGCAGCCGGATGTTACCCTCATGGACCTGCAGCTTCCCAGACTTGGAGGCGTCGCCGCCATCACGCAAATCCGTGCCGAAAACCCATCCGCGCGATTTATCGTCTTGACCACCTTCGACGGCGACGAAGATATCTTTCGCTCGCTCCAGGCAGGAGCCAAGGCCTATCTGCTCAAGGGAATGACCATCGACGACCTGCACAAAACGATCCGGCTCGTCCATGCCGGAAAGACCAGCATCTCCCCCGCAATCGCGGAAAAGCTCGCAGACCGCATGAGCACGCAGGAGCTTACCGCCCGCGAACTCGCCGTCCTGGAGCGAATCGTCGCCGGCCGCGCCAACAAGGAGATCGCCTCCGATCTTTCTATCTCCGAAGCAACCGTCAAAACCCACGTCAATAATCTGTTAAGCAAGCTCGGCGTCAGCGACCGCACCAACGCCGCGACTATGGCTATTCAGCGCGGGCTCGTCCATCTCAAATAAGGGGTATCTCCGTGAAGCTTTCCTACGTCCTTCTGCTCTCGATGCTCGTCACGCCTTCACTCGGCGCGCAGGCGCAGGCCAAACCTGGCTGGCGCTCCGCCACCACGGAAGAGCTGGCGGCTGTACTCCCCACGCGCGCTTCAGTTGAGAAGGAGCGCATCGAAACCGAGATGCGTACCGCCTCCGGCATCATCAACGCGCACGGCAAAGTCATCGCCGGAGTTGTTCTCATCACAGCGGGCTACTCGGCCGATGGCAAATATTCTCATTACTTTGTCGTCCAGTCCCCCATCACCATCGCCGACATCGCCTTCGCTCCCGGAGCCTACGTCTTCGGCTGGAAACGCACCGACGACGGTCTCGTCGTCAACTTCTACGATGCAACCACTGGCGCATCGCACGGCACTGCTACGGCCCACCGCATGTCCCAGGGAACCCGCGTAGAATCATTTCGCCTTTGGCCCCCTGCAGATCAATCGATTCTGCAGATCGGACGATTTAGCCTCCCCTATCGCTTGAACGAATAGCCGCGGCTCCGGGTAGAAGCGCGCACCTTCGCGTGCAAAGGAACCTGCGCGTAGAGAATTTCAAGCCAAGGCAGAACCACAATCCAAAACCCCTGATCGGGAAGACGAGTGGTCGTGAGCCCCGGCCACCTCTCGCACCGTATCAATTTCGGTGCTTGCCCCAAACGGCACGGAAAGACTCTCTGTTCTTCCTTAGTTTGCTTATCAAAAAATTCATAATTCCCATCAGAAGCTAATCTTAGGCAGGTTGACCAGGCGGATTCTGACCTCAGTCAACTCCAGAGAGACGATCTTGATTGGCAGTAGTTTCCTCAATTTTCATAGATTTAAAACGGCTATATGTGACTTTTTGTAGCCTCGCATCACCCCGATGCCGATGGCCGCTAACAAACGAATCTCTCCCAATTCTTCCCTTGACAGTTTCATTTTGAACCGTATATAGTTCGCGACGCATAGAAAATAAGCCAAGGGCCAGCGTCGCTGCTCCGGCTTTCCTTCCTGCGACGGCTACGCTGAAGGGCTCCAGGCCACGATTCACAGCACTGGAGGAGCGTATGACGCAAATCAGCAACACTCGCCGCATCATTCACGCAATATCGACAGGGTGTGTTCTCGCAATCGGATTGTGCGTGGGGCTCTTGCTTGTGCCCAGCGTTGGCGCCCAGGTGCTCTATGGCACGCTGACCGGCACAGTAACTGATATCAGCGGCGCCATAGTCGCTGGTGCTCAGATCACCGCGTTAGAGACCCAAACCGGGGTCACTCAGACCGCGACCGTTGACTCCGCCGGCATCTATCGATTCCCGGCGCTTTTGCCGGGCACCTACACCGTCACCATCACTGCGCAAGGTTTTGCCAGGCAGGAAACCCTGGGTGTGATCGTAGCCGCGAATACAGTCGTCCGAGTGAACGGAGAACTCAAAGTCGGAACCGCGGCACAGGACATAATCGTTACCACCGAAGCCCCCCTTCTCCAAACCGACAAGGCCGACGTCCATACCGAACTTACCTCTCAGCAGATTGAGAATCTCCCCATCCAGGGCTCCCAGGGACGAAACTTCCAATCGCTTCTGAAGGTCGTACCTGGTGCGGGATTAGTTGCCGAAACCAATTCGCTTGCCGGCAATCCGCAGCGTGCGATTAACGTCAATTTGAACGGGCAGTCGAATCAGGGAAACAACACTCGAATCGACGGTGCCCAGGACTCGTATTCCTGGCTCCCCGCAAACGTCGCCTATGTCCCGCCCGCCGACGCCATTGAGAATGTCAACGTCGTAACCAACTCCTTCGATGCCGAGCAAGGCCAGGCCGGCGGCGCCGCCGTGAACGTGATTGTTAAGTCCGGCACAAACAAATTCCATGGCACCGCGAACTGGTTCCATACCGACCAGAACTTCGCCGCGCGCAATTATTTCCAGACCGACCCAACCATCTACCCCAAGAAGAACAGAAATAACCAGAATCAGTTCGGAGGTAGCGTCGGCGGCCCGATCTTCAAAGACAAACTCTTCTTCTTCACTGATTTTGAGCGCACAACCCAGCGCCAACTCGCCGGACCGGATACCCGCACATTACCGACGGCCGCAATGGCCACCGGAGACTTCCGCAATCTGCCCGGAAACCCCATCATCTACGATCCCGCCACGGGCGACGTGCATGGAGCCAACAAGCAGCAGGTCTCCTGTAATGGTGTGCTCAATGTCATCTGCCCCAGCCGTTTTGATCCCGCGTCGGTGGCAATCATCAAGTTGCTTCAGCCCAACATCGCCAATGTCTTCAGCACCAGCAACGATTTGAACAACTGGGTTGGCAGCGGAACGGCGCTGTTCAACCGCAACGACTTCGACGTCAAGATTAACTATGTTCCAAGCCAGAAAACGACCCTCTTCGGCCGGTACAGTATCTCAAGCACCCTTGTGTTCGACCCGCCTCTTCTCGGCGCCGCGATCGGGGATGCAACCAATGGCGGACAACTGGGCAATGCCCCCGGTCGGATTCAGAGTGTTGGCCTTGGTGCGACTCACTCATTCAATCCGCGCTTGCTGTTCGATTGGAACTTCGGCTACAACCGGCAACGGCTTGGGTCGACCTTCGATCTTGTTTCGGCCAATGGGCTCAATGACCTGATGATCCCCGGGACTAACAACGCCGGAGCTCCTGGTAACGCATCCCTCTACTATGGGTATCCGGGCTTCACCTTCCCAACCGGCTGCGCGAACCCTGCTTGCGGAACTACCGTCGGCGTGAACATTGGCAATGCCCAAACAGCCAACCCGTTCCTGTTCCGCGACAACCAGTACGTCACCGGGGCTAACCTCAGCTGGACGAAACAAAGGCACAACATTCGCGGCGGCATCGAGTGGAACCACGCGCAGATTAACCACTTCCAGCCGCAGGGCGGCACCTTCCAGAACCCCCGCGGCACTCTACAATTCAACGGCTTCATCACATCCCTCCAGGGGACGACCGCCACCTGGTTCAACTCCTGGGCCGATTTCCTGTTTGGTCTGCCGAGCGCGACCGGCAAAGCCAGAGCGCTCTTCAACCCGAATTCGCTCCGTTGGACTCAGTGGTCGTGGTACGTGCGCGACCAATGGCAGGCGACCGCCAAGCTTACGGTCAACGTAGGTCTTCGCTGGGAGTACTACCCGTTCGGGTACAGCGACAACGACAAGGGGCTTCGCTACCTCAATCTCAGCACCGGCAATGTTCTCATCGGTGGCTACGGAGGCGTTCCGCAGAACGACGGCATTGATGTAGGACACGGACAGTTCCTCCCGCGAGTTGGCCTCAACTACCGCGTCACCCCGTCGACTGTGCTCCAGGCAGGCTATGGCCAGAGCGCCGATGCAAATAACTGGCGCTACTTCCGCAACGCCTATCCAGCCGTGATCCTCGATACCAACAACCCGCTGAACAGCGCCGACTATATTGCTGAGGCGAGCTTGACCGGCCTGAACGCCAACGGGCTGGGGTCAGGGTCCTACTCCGTTCCGGCCGGCATCACGCTGCTGCCGGTTCCATCCGTCACCAGCGGTGTAATTCCGCTCCCGACAAGCGCCAGCACGACGACAATCCCTAACACGTTCCGGCGCGGGTACGTCAACACCTACAACTTCATCCTTCAGCAGGATATGGGGTGGCTTATCCTTAAGACCGGCTACGTGGGCGCGATGGCGGTTCGCCCCCTTGTCAACATGAATGCGAACGCTTCACCGCCCGGCACCGGCAGCGCTGGCGGAATCCTAAGCCAGGCCTTGCATCAGAACTACACCGGTACGATCAACGAGCTGATTCCTTTCAAGAACAACTACTACAACTCGTTGCAGACCCTCGTCACCCATCGGTGGGGGAACGGCTCCAGTGCCGGCCTGGCCTACACGTGGGCGAAGGCGACCAACTACGAGGACAATGAAGATCTCAGCTCGCTTGCCTTCCCGTACCCGGCCTATTGGTCTAAGAATCGCGGACTGGCCAGTTATAACCGTGCCCAGAATGTAGAGATCTATGGCGTGCTGCAGTCGCCCTTCGGGAAGGGACAACGCTGGGTGACCACAGGTGTCGGCGGCGCAATTCTCGGCGGCTGGTTGCTCAACCCACTGGTAAGCGCCCTGAGCGGTGTGCCGTTTACCGTGGGCGCCTCAGGCAACTTGAATGCCAACGGTGCCGGGCAAACCGCCGACCTCGTCGGCACCTACCACAAAATAAATGCGCGGCCGCTCCGCACCGGTCAAACCTGCGGGCAGACCGACCCCACCTGTCACTTCTTCGACCCCACTGCGTTTGCCGCACCGCTGATTACCAGCGCGGCGACCGCTCATTTTGGAGACACTGGCCGCAATCAATTCATCGGGCCGGGATACTTCAGCTTCAACTTGGGCCTCATCCGCAACTTCAGAATCAAGGAGTGGGCCACGCTGCAGATACGCGCCGACGCAACCAGTTTGACCAACACGCCCCATTTCGCCAACCCGAACGTCTCCTGCCCAGGCAGTCCGACGGTTCCCGGTTCCGTTGGGGGCAGCGGAGGATTGTGTTCCACAGGCACCAACAACAACTTCGGAGTCATTACCGGCACTGCCTCACCGGGCGGCTTCTTCGGTCCGGATCCCGGCAGCCGGGTCATCTGGATGGGGGCAAGCGTGAAGTTCTAATTCTCGAAATCTCGGGCGCGTCGAACCTGGCGTGCCCGCACTGCTTTCGTCCGTACGAGGGAAGTCTTCTTAGCCGCGCTCTCTCTCTTGACTTAACCCCTCCGCAGAGAGGAGCACAGTTAAGGAACTGACAGAGAATTAGCACCCGCATCGCATCTAACCCATTTGTTGGCAATACTTTACAAACTAAAGTCCCTGGAATGAGTAACTTGTATCGAAAGTCCAGCCATAAGTCCAATCGATGGAAGACTTTGCATCATTTTGACGTATGGGGGAGGCTACTCGACAGAGGCGTCGAACGCCCCAGTCTCCACAGTCGTTCCATGTTTCATCTGCACAAAGATCCGATATCGTCCTGAAGCAGGAAACCCATAAGGAAACTCGACGGCATTGGAGAGCGGTGCAGCTCCGCCCATATCCATCCCACTCATATCCGTCCCAGAGTGCGCCATCGCATCGCCGGTCTCGCCATTGGCAAGCGTCAGCGCCGCCATTGCAGCCGACCCCTCAGGATGCGTATGAGCGAAGACAGTGCCATCCGTCTTAACAAACGCCGCATGTCCCGCCATTCCCAGATACGGCTGCATATCGGTCGCAGCCTGCCCGTTCGCATCCAGCAGCCGGAAGCGAAACGTATAAGCCGTATTCGCCGTCAGCGTCGCAGGTCTGTCCCACACCATCACATAGCCATCCGGCAACTTGTAGGAACTCCCTAGTTCTCCCGCGCTCAGCGGCTGCGGATGCGCATCGGCATCATCAGCGCCAAGTGCGCCACCGGGCATGTCGCCCGGAACGGTAATTGTGGAAACAAGCGTCTCAGGAAAACCTGAGGCATGCACCACATCGCCGTACAGGGTGTAGTTGCCTGCAGGCATGACAGGAAGCGAGATGCGAAAATCTCCGGCGCCCACGAGCGATGGATGCAGGTGAAAGACCGCATCCATCTCAGGTTCGCGAATGGCATAGAGATGCATTAGATGGCCATGGTCCGGCAAAAAGTCGTTGTTCGAGCGGGCCCGCCGTTCGCTGTCAGGATGAAAGGCATGCACATGCAGATCGAGAACATTGCCGGACAGCACCGGGTCAACCTTCAGCGGACGGTAGACGTCGAGCGAATAACTCGCAGCCTCGACATTCCACCACCTCGCTCCGCCCCAGATCACAAGCCCCATAAAGACAAGGCTCCCCACTGTTGCCAGAACAGCCCGCCGCCTGCGGTTAGGCGATGGAGTCTCGCCCGGCTCCAGGCGGGCATCGCGGACCGCTGCAGCAACGATGCCGGCCATGCTGACAACCAGAAACAGGCCAAGAATGCCCAGTGTAATCCCGAGACCGCGTTGCATCTTCAGGGTCGACAGAGGAACCGCGGGAACCGGAACAGACGTTGTCTTCTCTCCCCCCTCCCCGGCGATCTCGAACCGCACCTCCCACGACCCCGGAGCCATCATCCACAGGCTTCCCCTGAAAAAATTCGGATCGGCAGAGGAGCGTTCCATCGGGTCCGAGGTGGGAGGATGCTTCGAGGCCTCGCCAGTGATCGGCAACGGAGTGATCTGGATCCCGCTGACATTCGCTCCACTCGACCGCACTTCGACGGTCGCGACGCCAGGGATCACGGTCGGCATGCGAATCGTGACATACAGTTTGTATGGCCCCGCGTCCACCTGTTCAAAGACATCCTTGCTCCCGACATGAGCATGCGCTGCCGGAGAAACCAACAAAACAGAGAACAGGAAAATTGCAAACCGCAGTGGCGCGCACAAAATCTTCACCGCTGCACACTCCGCATCCAGCGCCCGAAGCTCAAGCCGATCCACGTGCCGATTGAGGCATAGATAGCGGCACGCAACAGTCCCCAGTAGATAGCGATGCCGTAATCTGGGTTCAGGAACCGGCGCAGGCGGTCAGGCCCATTAGGCCGTGAGTTGTAGTCGAAGTAGATTGTGCCAAAGAAGCGATTCTCCGAAGCCTTCGAGAGAAGGAAGTTCGCAAACGGCCACTCGACAATCGTCAACACCGCAATAAACAGAAAGCCCGAGGCAAGCGCCACCTTCCAGGGTTTCCAGGCGCTGGTCCTTTGCCAGAGCAGATCAAGAGCCAGCGCGGGCACGAAGATGAGAATGGGAAACTTCGCAGGAACGAAATGCGTGACCGGATTAAAGACAGGCCCAAGCTTCGGCTGCGCCGGAAATAGTGGAAGAATCAAAATCTCGCCGATCGCGAAGAGCATGTAGACCGAGGCAGCAGTGGTCGCCGCCCACTTATACCGCGACGCCTGCGAAAGCAGCGCAAGCACGATCGGCACGAAGATGCCCATGGCAATGTAGGCAATTGCGGAGTGTAGCTGCACGTCCCACGTGTACTCGATCAAGAAAAACATCTGACCGGACACGATAAGGCCGCCGACATACAGGAAGAGGCGCTGTAGCTGCTTGAATGTCCTCACTCTTCCTGGCGTTTCGTCGCTCAACGCGCGGTTCATCGCAGCGAGAATCAGAAAAAGAATGCCCACCGCTACAGCGCGCATACCGAGAATCAGAAGGGTATGGGGTGGACTGACAATCTTGACATCTAGTCCGTATGCTGAATGCCACCAGTTATCGAACGGCGCCGACGTAATCATCGCAATTCCGCCCCATGCAGCGATGAACGCGCCAAGCGGAGCACGGAAGCCGAGCACATTCACCGACGAGGCTTTCAGTTTCGTAGAGTGGCCAAAGGTATTGATGAGCATCAAATAGCCGCAGATGATGGCCGCCATCACACCGCAGGCCTGTATCGCCAGATGCGCCGGAGTCCAGAACGTATCGCGTCCTATCGAACGATGCCACGAGACATCCCACGCGCCGCCGATCGAGGCCGAGGTCACTGCAAGCGCACCAAACCACGCATACCACGGAACACCTTTGGCGTTAACCTGACGCATCGGAAGCGAAATACTGGACATTAGACCCTCACAAACTATGCCCATATCTTATAACGGCACCCATGCTCACCTCTGCATTCTACGGCGAACATCGTCATTCATTCGGCAGCTATTCCCGTGGCAAAACAAAGCTGATGGTCAATCAGGTTTTGCGATAGATTAGAGATAATTTCTCAAATCAGTTTTTAAGCTTCATGCGCGCGCTCGCCAGATCTTCAGGCGCCACAGCAAACAGTCTTCATGCAATGACGTTGTTACACCTCTTAATAGGCGCCTTTGCTTTTCAAAATTTAAAGGAACGTGAGGTGTCATCCATGGGTATCTCCCGCCGCGATTTTCTGATGCGTGTAGGGCAGGTTGGTGGGTATAGCGCTGCATTTGCGACAATGCAGTCGCTTGGGCTGATGCCGATGAAGGGAGAGCGAATTACGCCGATTCAGGCGGCTGCGGACTCGGGCAAGGGTGTGCAAGTGGTGGTCCTGGGTGGTGGGATTGGAGGCCTGGTTGCAGCCTATGAGCTGAAGAAGCTCGGCTACGAGGTGACCTTGCTGGAGGCACGCGAGCGACCCGGCGGCCGTAACTGGACAGGACGCGATGGAACGACGGTCAAGTTTGTTGATGGGACCGTGCAGATGATCCGGTGGGAAGACGGGAACTATCAGAACCTCGGGCCGGCGCGACTGCCGAGCACTCACTGGACGATGCTCGGGTACTGCCGCGAGCTTGGCGTCCCACTCGAAGTGGAGATTAATACGTCGCGCTCCACGTTGCTGCAGAGCAATACAGCGAACGGCGGCAAGCCGGTGGTGCAACGAAAGGCAATCAACGATACACGAGGCCATGTCTCAGAGCTTTTGTCGAAGTGTATTGCGCATGGGGCGCTCGACGACGAGCTGAGCAAAGAAGACCGCGACCGGATGACAGCATTTTTGAAAATCTATGGCCCGCTCAATGAAAAGTGCGCATACGTGGGATCGGAAAGAGCAGGGTACAAGACGCCTCCTGGTGCCGGCAGTCAGATCGGAATCAACGAAACGCCTATGGACATGCGGATTCTGCTGGATGAAAACTTCTGGTTCGATCTGTTTGTGGAAGAGGCGTGGGACTGGCAGGCGACGATGATGCAACCGGTAGGTGGTATGGACCGCATACCGGTTGCGTTTGCGGAGGCGCTCGGACCGGTGGTGCAGTATGACTCGCCGGTGACTGAGATTCGAAAGGCGTCAAACGGAGTACGCGTCTCGTACACACATGGCGGCACGACAAAGCAGTTGGAGGCCGCATACTGCATCATGGCGATGCCGTTCTCGATATTGAAGAAGATCCCCAACGACTTGTCGGCGCCATTCAAAAAGGTGGTGGACGAGAGCACGATGGGTGGAGCCTACAAGATCGCATGGGAGAGCCGGCGCTTCTGGGAGCAGGACTACAACATCTATGGTGGCCTGTCGTATCTGATGCAAGGACCGAGCCCAGTATGGTATCCGTCGTCGCGGTTAATGCACCCGACAGGAGTTGTTGTGTCGGGCTACACGGATGAGTTGGGTTCTGAGTTTTATAAGATGACACTGGCGCAGAAGTTTGAAGCATCGCGCGCGTCGATTGAAAAGATCCATCCGGGACATGGGAAGGAACTGCAGAATCCTGTGTTCTGCGGCTGGAGCCGTGTGCCGTGGAACGAGGGCTCATGGATCCGCAATTACGGTGGTGGTCCGAACGGGTATGACGTAATCATTCAGGCCGACGGGCCAATTTATTTTGCCGGCGATACAGCGAGCCACATCGTCGGCTGGCAGGAGGGCGCAGCGCTCAGCGCACGCCGTGCCGTTGGAATGATTGCGGATAAAGTGAAGGCTGCGAAGCTGTCCGGTGTTACGACCGGTATTGTGCAAGGCTAACGATTTTTTATTTCGAAAGAGGACAAGACGATGACGATCAAGGGTGCAATGACGGCGGTGGTGCTAATGGCTGCGTGTGCCATGCAGGCTCAGGTAGCGGTGCATCATCTTCAGGATGACAAGTCTCCGATTGCAAGCGGCGTATGGGCGGGGGACGCGCTTTATCTGAGCGGTCAACTGGCTTCGCCGGTAACTCCTGCCGATGCGGCGACGGGAACGGCCGCTGTCTATGGAGATACGAAGACCCAGGCCTTCAGTGCGCTTACGAAAATTCAGGGCCTTTTGAAGGCGCAGGGGCTGGATATGAAAGACGTGGTGAAGATGACCGTGTTTCTTGCTGGCGATCCGGCTAACGGAGGAAAGTTGGATTTTCCTGGACTGCAGGCCGCATACACGCAATTTTTCGGAACAAAAGACCAGCCCAACAAGCCGGCGAGGAGCGCTGTGCAGGTAGCGGCGCTGGCTGCGCCGTGGGCATTGGTTGAGATTGAAGTGATTGCGGTGAAGGGAAAGTAAATCTCCCGGCGCCCTCAGCGGCGCTTAGTTTCTTGACGGACCAGACCTTTCTTTCCGCGGGAGACGTGTGATAGAACGGTCATTTGTGGACTGACCACTTGCTGATTCTAGCGGTGGTGATGGCAACGTTTAACGATACCCGTGAAGGGATCGCACTGGAGATTAAGATGGCAGAAGGAACTTGCGATATTGGTTTGATTGGGCTCGCGGTGATGGGCCAGAACCTCGTGCTTAACATGAATGACCACGGATACAAGGTTGCGGTATTCAACCGCACCATATCCAAGGTCGATGAGTTTCTTGCCGATGAGGCTAAAGGAACGAAAGTGGTGGGGACGCACTCGGCGAAAGAGCTGTGCGCTGCGCTGAAATTGCCGCGTCGAGTGATGCTGATGGTGAAGGCCGGTGAGGTTGTCGACCAGACGATCGAGCATGTGCTGCCGTATCTCGAAAAGGGCGACATCTTGATCGATGGTGGCAACTCTCTGTTCACGGATACCAACAGGCGAACGAAAGAGCTTGCAGAAAAGGGAATTCTCTTTATCGGTACTGGCGTTTCCGGCGGAGAAGAGGGCGCACGGTTCGGCCCGTCGATTATGCCCGGAGGCAATCCGGCAGCGTGGCCGCATGTCAAAGAGATATTCCAGGCCATCGCGGCGAAGGTGGAGGGTGGCGTCCCATGCTGCGACTGGGTCGGCGAGGACGGCGCAGGCCACTACGTGAAGATGGTGCACAACGGAATCGAGTACGGCGATATTCAATTAATCTGCGAAGCGTATCAGTTGCTGAAGGACGGACTGGGGCTGAATGCCGACGAACTTCATGAGGTCTTTGCCGAATGGAACAAGGGCGAGTTGGATAGCTACCTGATCGAGATCACGGCGGCCATCTTCGCGAAGAAGGATGACGATGGCAAGTCGATGGTGGACAAGATTCTCGACACGGCAGGACAAAAGGGAACGGGCAAGTGGACGGCAATCTCCGCGCTCGACCTTGGAATGCCCTTGACGCTGATTGGCGAGAGCGTGTTTTCGCGATGCCTTTCGGCGCTGAAGGACGAGCGGGTTGCGGCTTCGAAGGTGCTGTCAGGTGCGAAGAAGGTTCTGAGTGTTGCCGACAAGAAGGAATTTATCGAGGATGTCCGGCGAGCGTTGTATTGCTCAAAGATGATCAGCTACGCGCAGGGGTACATGTTGCTGCGGGCTATCGAGAAAGATCAGAAGTGGAACCTCAACATGGGTGGCATCGCGCTGATGTGGCGTGGTGGTTGCATTATCCGCAGCGTGTTTCTGGGCAACATCAAGGCTGCCTTCGACAAGAATCCCAAGCTGCAGAACCTCCTCATGGATGATTTCTTTTCAAGCGCGTTGAGCAAGTATCAGGCGTCGTGGCGAAAGGCGATCATTCATGCGATCGAGATCGGCGTGCCGATGCCGGCATTCTCTACTGCTCTGTCGTTCTACGACGGCTATCGCTGCGAGCGCCTGCCCGCCAATCTGCTCCAGGCTCAGCGCGACTTCTTCGGAGCCCACACCTACGAGCGTGTCGATAAGCCTCGCGGCGAGTTCTTCCACACCAACTGGACCGGCCGCGGCGGGAAGGTGTCTTCGTCTACATATAACGCATAGTCTCTGACCCAACTCAAAGAGCCAGAGGCAATCGCCTTTGGCTCTTTTTAATTGCATTTCCAGGATTAACGCGCGGATATGGGAGGAATTTATTTCAGGTGTTGCCAGGCGTCATAGGTAAAGATGCCAATGATACAAGCCGTCATCACTGCTGCGGCGACGCCAAAGATACGGACAAACGGCTGGAGCTTCGTGACCTTGCGAACGATCTCGGTTTGAAGTTGCTGCTCGTGGGAGACAGATTCGCTGAGAAAAAGCTGATCTTCTTCATATCGGGTCAGTTGTCCCTTATAGGCGAGCAGGCCTAGAAAACAGGCGGCGACCGCCGCCCAGATGATGAGCAGAACGGGTATGGCGTCCATGATATTCATCGCGATTCCTCCGCCCTGCGACAGGGCCGATATTTTTGGAAGGTCCCGGTACCGGATAGGTGAATCGCTCCGATGGGTAATGGACCATCCGGCGCAATCATACGCCATCTGACGAATGGTGAGACAACCTTTTTCCGAAGGGGAGCGCAGTTATAACCGAGCTGAATTTTTAGTGAGCGGGGGCCCAGTGAATGGCGAGAAATGTAATGGTGGCGACGCCGGCTATCACAGCAGAGAGCAGAATTACGATGAACCAGGCAGCGCGATTGGCGGCCTGGGGCGAGGGCTGGGTGATCCCCATAGTATTAATGAAAGCGTTTGCGATGAGACGGATAAACTTCATGGTTTTCGGTCAATTGGAGCGATGGTATCAGGATTTTCTCAGGGCTGAATCGGGCGTCGCTCTCCTGCATCTATTCAACAGGGCTTGCCGGAGTTGCGGCAGGCGCATACACTTAAAGTGTCTGAGAAAGACGAGGAGATCTGCCAATGTCTACTGTTGCTGTTACCCCTGAAGTCGTTGTTGGCACGCCTGCTTCGACTACGCCTGTAACCCTTACGCCGAACGCGATTGCGAAGGTGAGGGAGATTATGGCGACCCAGAACCCTGTTCCGGCGGGTTTGCGAATTGGTGTGGTTGGCGGCGGATGCTCGGGTTTCCAGTACTCGATGTCGTTCGAGAACCAGGCCGGAATGATGGACAAGGTCTATAAGTTCGACGATCTAAAGGTGTTCGTCGACGCAACCTCGGCGATGTATCTGCAAAGCTGCGTGGTGGACTATGTGGAGACGCTCGAGGCGGCTGGGTTCAAGTTTGAGAACGCCGCTGTGAAGTCGACCTGCGGTTGCGGATCGAGCTTCAGCGTTTAACTTTTTCTGGATTTTGCATTTAAAAAGTCCCGGCCGTGGCCGGGGCTTTTTTGCGTTTTGCTGGGTTTTTTCGTTGGGGGTGTTCCGAAAATGCGTGTTTTTTAGATGGTTTTTCGTGGCAAATTTGTGGTCGCCGCGTGGTAATTCGTGGCCTTTTGACGGTCATTCTTTTGGCAATGAAAAATACGCCAGTTTTTCTAAATATTCTTTATATATTTTCCTTATCGCCTTGATTATTGCCTATGCGCAACGTATCGTTGTCTGCATGGTCACTTATGCTCTATAACCGCATTGCCGTACTTCGTTCGGAACGGGCTTTGAGCCGGCAGGCTCTGGCGCGGGAGGTTGGGGTGAATCCGCAGACGATTGGGTTTCTGGAGCGAGCGGACTATACGCCTTCGCTGGAGCTGGCGTTTAAGATCAGCCGGTTTTTCAAGCTGCCGGTGGAGGCGGTGTTTTCGCCTGATCCGTTTCGGCCTCTGAGCGAGCAGGTTTACGAGATGCAGAAGAGAGGGGCCTGAGATGGCGGTGAGTTCGGAGTTTCGACGTTCGATGAAGAACCGTATGCGGAGATCGCGGCGGCTTGAAGTTTTGGTGTTCTTCTTTTTGATGGCAACTGGTCTGTCAGAGGGCTGCAGGCCATGGACGTCCAAAAATTTGGGGATTCAAGCTATGCCGTACCTCCTTGTTATCGTCCGGATCTTCAGTGTGTGGAGATGGAACAGAGTGGTGCGGGTGAGTTCGCTGGATGACCGGGCCATGTTGGAGTACGGGATGGAGTTTGAGCAGTTGCGTGACGCACAGCAAAAGGATTTGCTCAAGCGATATCGTGTCGGGACGTATCTATTGAACTATTTCCCGGATGAACGCGAAGGAGCCGAGGAGCAGGAGTCGCAGATGCGGGCGTATGCGATGCTGCGATGGCTGCTTCCGATAGTGGCCGCAGTGTATGCGGTGGGCTGGTGGCTGCTTCCGGAAGGAAGTTTCCGGGTTGGGTGGACGAATGGTCCTGTAGTCGTGACGTGGCTGTTCCTGCTGATTCTGGCTCTGCCGCAGATGATCAGGATGTGGACTGAGCCGGATGAGATGGGCGAGCCGAAAGTGGTGGAGAGGGAGGCCTGAGATGAGCGAAGCTGTGATGGAGCGGGACCGGGACTGGGAGAGAGCGCACCCGTTGGCTCAGTGGCTTTCGGATCATTTGCCGATTCATGTGCCAGGGCCTGCCGAAGAACGGCGGCTCAAGCGGTGGAGCCAATGGGCAGACCGGCAGATAGTCCGTCGCGCTGTGGTTGCGATGGTTGTGCTGGTGCTTGTGACGGTGTTCGCGTGCTGGACAGGTGAAGCCTATATTGAGCGTGTCCGCACTCTGGATGTGCAGGGATTTTTTCACAGGATCGTTGCGTTCATCACAGCGGCATCCATGATGTTCCAGGTGGGCATCCTGCTCTTTTGGACCAATCTAACGTACATGATTGCGGGCTCAAGCACGGAGGATCTCGCCATGCTGGAGTATGGGATGCCCTACGACAAACTGACGATGTCGCAGCGCAGGAAGATGCTGGTGCGGAGCCGGGCAAGGATGTATGAGTGCTGGTTTCGCGCGGATGAGCGACAGTCTTTGCAACTGGAGCGAGCAGAACGAATTGCTTATCGGCTACTGCGGCGGACGGCGATGGCAGTCGTGATTCTGCTGTGGGCGGCGTACCTGATCGCGCCGAACGGAGTATTTGGGTGGGTGCTGCAATGGGGACGACTGATGATGAATAGCCCGCTGATGCTCACATGGCTGCTGTTGGTGTTGATCGCGCTGCCGATGTTGATTCGGATGTGGACGGAGCCGGATGGGATGGGAGAGCCGAAGGTGGTGGTGATGGGACGGGAGGCTTAGCGATGCTGGCTGAAGAGCAGAAGCTGCAATGGTGGGGAATGGATATGCGGCCGCGGTGGAGGAGGCGCGTCGCGGTTGTGTTGACGTACCTCTTGATCTTCACCATGGTGTTGGTGATTTCCGGGCGCCTGGAGACGCATGCTTACTGGGCGATGTTTGCGGTTGGGGCGGGGACTATGGGGATTATCTGGCTGAGCGTCCTGCGGCAAAACGGAATTGTGAAGCGCTTTGAGGACAAGCCGTATTTGCGTGTTCGCGGCATGGGCGAGATGGTGTATGTGAACGGACTCGACCAATGGGCGCAGTACTTCTATGGAGTGGCCGACTTTGATTCAGCCAGTGAGACACAGAAGGACGACCTTCTGTTGCGGTACAGGGTCGGGGCGCGTCTCTTTCCGAAGAAACGTGGGCAGAATGAGGCCCCGTGGCTGGATGAGCGTGAGATGAAGCAGAGGGACTCGGCGGAGCGCTGGACCTTGAAGATGGGGATTACGCTGCTTTGCTCCTACGCGGGCACATATATCGCTCGGGCGTCGGATCAACGCACGGTAAAACCGCTGGACGTGGCGTTCGAGTTCTGGATGTTCGCTGTGTTGATGATGACGCTTCCGAAGGCTCGTGTGCTGTGGACGGAGAGCGACCCGCGTGAAGGCGACGGGGAGATGTGGCTGGTGGGCGGGTCGGGAGGGAGGCTTAGCGATGCTGCGCGTTGATGAGAAGAAGCTGCGGTGGCTGGGTGTGGATATGCGTCCGCGTTGGCGGCGGAGGGTGGCGGTGGTGTTGAGTTATGCGGTGTATCTGGCGCTGGTGTGGTTTCATCCGTGGTGGGTGGTGAGGGTGTTTATTGTGCTGTTTGTCGGATGGTACGCACAGTTGATGGATCGTGCCTTAAAGGAAGCATTGAACACGGTGGTGAGAAGAATAGCGGTCGGCGGGATGGCTCTGTTGTACCTGTGGTCATTACTGCATCATGCTTCAACTCCCAACCGAACGGCTATCGATATATGGTCGTTTGGGTGGATTACGGGATGGAGCGCGCTGTCGTACGGCCGGCTTGTTGAAGGCGTGTGGATGAGGCGTTGGACGAAGCGATGGCTGGAGAAGCCGAGACGCCTTGTCAGCCTGGATGACTTTGCGCTGCACTTCTACGGGGAACGCTTTGAGGAGTTGACGGAAGAGAAGCGGACTGAGGTGTTCAGGAAGGAGCGGTCGAGCCCAATGGGGACGTGGGTGAAGCGTGGGGAGGGGCTCTCGCCGACGATTGAGGATGAGCGGCAGCGGCATGAGGACGATCGTCTGCGGGCGGAGGTGCAACGCGCGATGACGTGGGTACTGGTAGGGTCTGCGGTGGTTTGGAGTTTTGCAGGCAGTTTGGCACGGCCTTCGGTGAGCGGCGAAGTGTTTGCGGCGTGGGCTTGGATGATCGCGGCGCTGGGCGTGACGCTGCGGCAGGCGATTGTGCTGTGGTCGGAGGAGGACCCGAGCGTGATGGATGGGGAGATCAGGCTTGCGGGTAGTGAGGTTCAGCAATGTTGAGTGCGGAGGAAAAGAGGCTGCGGTGGTGGGGGATGGATATGAGGCCGCGATGGAGGCGGAGGGTAGCGGTGGTGGTGACGTATGCGGCGTTTGCGGTGGCGGTGTGGGTGCATCCACCGCGGACGTATGCCGTGGTGCTTGTGCTCTGGATTGCGTGTAACTTCGGTGTTGTGTCGACGATGGTGAAGGACGCCTTATCGGTGTGGGCGCAGAGGGTTTTGGCAGGTCTAGCGCTGCTAGGCGCGGGGTGGTTCGTATGGCACGGACGCCGGCTTGGGACGGATGTTGCGATCGTGGGCATGTATGCGAGTTATCTGCTGGTGCTGGGTAGCGTGCTGGGTTGGAGCAAGCTGGTTGATACGACCCAGGGGGGATGGATGGCGCGGCAGATCGAGAAGGGCGAGCCTCTGAGCTGGTGGAGACAGCGAGCGTTGGCGCGGATTGGGTACGCAATCGGTCTGGAGGGATTTGCGTGGTACGAGTATGGGATAAGGTTCAATCATCTGGCCGCGGAGCAGAGGCTGGAGATTGAGCAGATGCGGCGAGCGAATCCGCGAGGGAAGTGGATGCGGAAGAGAGACCATGCGCTGTTCGACGATGAGCGGATGCGCCACGAAGATGACCGGGTACGTGCGCGAGTGCAGCGGGTGATGAGCGGAGTGCTGGTGGTGTCGGCTTTCGTGTGGTACTGGGCCGCGGAGAGTGATCAGAAGGTTCGAACGGAGACGGTCGTGGCGTGGGCATGGACACTGGCTGCGCTTGCGGTGACTCTGCGGCAGGCGATTGTGCTGTGGACGGAGGAAGATCCGCGGGGGGTTACCGATGAGATCGCGATGGTGCAGGAGCAGGAGGTGTGATGCAGACTCGGTGTATTGCGAGCAATGGGAGCGCTGTCTACTTGAACAGCGACTGAAGACAGTGGAGCCGGAGGTTTAGCGATGCTGCGCGTTGTTGCGTTAGCGCGCTTTCTCTATAACCGTTTTGCAATGTGTTGGAGCGTTGACTGGATTGCACCTGGCTACAACTCCATCAGGCAGACTTGCTGAATAGCCAGTCCAAATGGATGGTTCAGAGGCGGGATAATCTGTGCTAAGAAGCTGCGCCCCGCTGGCCAGGGCAGAGTCCCTGCGCGTTGTACTGTTGGAGCGCGCCTCTTTGGTGTCGGCGTCCGTACGCGTGCGCACGAGATAGCCCTTGCGAACAACCGCTGCTATCTCGTCTTTGGTTCCATCGTTCTCTTCAACAAAAGCGCAGTCAGGCTCGCCTGGGAGAGCGTTGGTAAAGATGACCCGGCCACGCAGCGACGGATGCCCTTCGAGGTATACGGGGCTTACCGGGTGCTGGTCCATAAGGAAAACTACCTTGCCCCGCGATTGTTCAAGTGTTGGCCACCCGTTGTTCAGCACAGCTTCTTCGAGGGTTGCATGGTTTCCGCGGACATCATCGGGCGTGATCACCTCACTCGGAGAGAAGACAGAGCGGATCTCCGCATCAAGCGCATCGAACGTTGCCGAAGTATACTTTTCAGTCGACACGGCGTGGAACTGAACCGGCAGATCAGACTGTTTCGTTTCGAGCAGGATATAGATAGGAACATGATCGGGATGTGCGTGGGACCACTTTCGCACCGTCTCCAGGCAGGCTGTAAGAGGTTGGCATATGCTGCGGTAATCGTAGTCCTGCACATGCATGACCTTGAAGCCTGGCTTCTTCATGATGCCATTCGGATCGAAGGGCGGATCGGCAGGAAGTTCCGCTTTGGCGACGAGTTTTGGACCGAGGGGATCGGCAAAACGCCCTCCCTGACTGTCAGCGTAAATATCAAGCTCGATTTGGCGGATGCCAGAGGATAACTGTAGGTCAAGCGGGGGATGCTTATACTCGAGAGCCGTATATCGCGCGGGATTATTCTGCATCATCAGCTTTGCTTCACTCGGCGCGATCCCTGCGTGATAGCTGTTGTGGGAGCCGATGACCTGAATTTGATTTATCCTGACCGCATCAGATTCAGCGTTTTGTCCGGCGGCGAACGACGGTACGACGGCAAGAGCAGCAATGCACAGGGGGGCAAACGTATTTGTTCTCACTAAAGCGATCTCCAGGAACGAATTTGTTTCTTTGGGGAAAGGCCCGGCAAGCGCTGACACACTTGCCGGAGCAGGGGATGCAGGAACCGACTAGAAGGACAAGCGGAGAGCCAACTGCACCTGGCGAGAGGGATAAGCGTTCGCTGCAGTGTACGTACCGAAGCTGGCTCCATCGGTTACCGCGGTGTCCGGGTATTGGAAGTTGGTGGAATTCAGAACATTGAATGCCTCGATGCGGAATTCCAACTTGCTGGCGTCAGACCACAGTGAGACAGACTTGTGCAAACCGAGGGTGAGATTAGCAAGCGCCGGTCCGCTGAGGTCGTTGCGCCCAGCATTGCCGAAGTACTGGCTGGGGCTGGGAACGCTTACTTGGCTGGCCAGCAGCGTGCCGCCGAGAGCTCCATTGGTCTTCACCCAGTTCGATTTTGGCGCATACACTGCATGTGGCGAACTGACGAGATTGGGGCGCACCGAGTACACCTCGCTTGTGCTCGATACCACATATTGGGCGGAGGGCGCGTAGGTCAGATTGATAGGTAGTCCGCTGGTTACCATATTGATCGCCGTGATCTGCCAGCCACCCAGGGTCGACTGAGCCCACGCAGGAGCATTCGCGCCGAACATTTTGCCTTTGCCGAACGGAAGGTCAGCAATGATGGACAGCGTATTGTTCAAGGGTTGGTTGTAGCTCGAAGGCCCGCGGTCGCCGCCGGGGTTATAGAAATTCACCAGCGCACCGTCGCCGCCATAGGTTTCCAGATCGGCCGAGGCATTGTTGATCGCCCTCGACCATGTGAAAGAGTCGATCAGGAAGATCCCATTGCTGTAGTGATGCTCAAGTTTGGTTTGGAGTCCGTTATAGATGAGGTATCCGGCTGGCAGGGCTGTCAAAATGTTGGTGAAGGTGGAGATTGGCCGCCTCTGCTGCTGCGTGAGACATCCAACGCCTGTGTCACAACTCACAGGCTCAGTTGCACCCTGATTGAAGTCGGTCAGTACAGGAATATGTACTCCATGACTGCCAACGTAGGAGATCTCAAGCGTAGTGTCCTTCATCAACTCACGCTGTAGCGTAAGGTGAAATGCCTGGATGTACGCTGCCTCGAAGTTTTTCGGGATGTAGCGTGTTTGAGCGGCCAGCGTCGAGAAGTTCTGCGCAGTGGCAAAGTTCGTTTGATAGCCGGACTGCGTCGTGCGGAAGCACGTAGCCGGGTTCACCGTCAGTGAAGAACAGAGCTGCTGCGTGGCGCCGCTCGCCTGAAACGGCGGAGTCTGGTTGATGGTCGCATCCACAATGTACGGTCCGTTGTAGCCGAGCGTGCTCTCCCCCCCAAAGCGGAAGTAGTGCATGAATCCAATGCCATAGCCGCCGCGAATCACGGTCTTTGGATCGACCTGATAGGCAAAGCCGAAGCGCGGAGCCAAATCTTTCTTATCGATATTGAGAAGGGAGCGGTCGTAAAGCGATCCGCCGGACGCCTGCACGAGCGTGTTGGTTGTGGGATCGAAGTTTGCCAGATGGTTGTTCTGCTCCCAGGGCGGCGTTACCAGTTCGTAGCGTAGTCCCAGGTTGAAGGTCAGTCTCTTGCTGAACTTGAAGTCGTCCTGGAAATAGCCCATGTACCAGCGGCGCTCGTACTGGATTGTTGCAAGGTTGTTGAGCTGGTAGCTGTTGCGCGCTCCAAAGAGAAAGTCGGCAAGGTTATATGCCTGGATGTGAACCGCATCCGTAGCCGTGGTCGCGGTGGTGCGGCTGAACTGGCCACCGTAGAAATCCTCGCCGAACTGTGGATGGAAGTCTGAGATGGCCATGTTCATGAAGCCGTATTCGCCGCCCATCTTGAAGCTGTTGCGGCCTTTCAAAAGGGTGTAGTTAACCTTGGGATTGGCATCGTAGGGACTGGTGAACTGAGGATTCGTCGTCTGACGCCCGAACTGCGAGTACCCGGTGACGGCCTGGCTGTTGAGACCACCGGTGATAGACGGGTCGGTTGGTATGTTCGGTATATTGAAGTCCGCCAGCAGGTTATCGGCTCCTACGTTGATAGGCGCCTTACCGCTCTTTGTCCAGGTGAGCCCCAACCGCAGTTCCAGTACGGAATTGGAGGTAGGCGTGAAGTTGTATCCAGCTGCGACCTGCCGCGTATAGGCATAAAGCGTGCCGTTACTGTTTCCTCCAGCGAGCCCCGGAATATTCGGCGCGAGGAAGTAGACCCACGAGCCCTGGCTATAACGCGCAAACGCGGTGGACCGTGGGTTGATGTAGGCGTCCAAGCGTCCATCGCCCTTATTCACGTTCTCGGTGTTGGCCGGGGTCGAGACGAAATTGCTTCCGCCAGCCGCGACGTTCGTGTTGGGTGCCGCAGTCGCCTGCAGGATACTTAACACTCTGGCCGCAAATGGACTCTGGTCGGAGGCAGGGATCACACCGTTTGGATACTGCGTGCCGGTAATCGGGTTCTGAAGCGGAATTGCCTTGCCGCTGGCATCGGTAAAAATTCCCTGTGCCTGCGATGCGGTGGGGACGACCGCCGTCTGAATCGAGTGATCGACATGGCGCAGGCCTTCATAGTCACCAAAGAAGAAGAGCTTGTCGCGCTTGATCGGACCGCCGAAGGTGCCGCCAAACTGGTTCTGCACAAGCGTCGGCTTCACGCCGGTGCCGATAAATGGGCCGTAGGCATTTAGAACCGTGTTCCGCAGATAATCATAGGCAACACCGTGAAACTCATTGGTTCCGCTGCGGATCGATGCATTGATGATCGCTCCACCAGCACGGCCGTATTCGGCGCTGTAGTTGTCGGTTTCAACCTTGAACTCCTGAATGGCGTCCGGGGAGGGAATGATCGCCTCGTTCGAATACCCCTGGTTCGCACTCTGGTACGCGTTGTTGTCAATTCCGTCGAGCTGAAAGTTGTTGACCATCGAGTTCAGGCCGTTGACGTTATAAGAAGCATCCCGACTGGGGAGAGAGAGAACTTCAAGCAAGGACTCGCGGACGCCTGGGACCAGCGTCGAGAGGTCAGCGTAAGAACGCCCGTTGAGCGGCAGATTCACCGCCTCCCTTGCCTGGACGGTTTCGCCGCGGTCGCTGGTGTCGGTCTCAAGCTCGCTTGCGGCGCCGGAAATTGTAACGGTTTGCGTACTGCCGCCTAATTTCAGTGCCAGCGAAACTCGTTGCCTTGCCCCGACTGTGACCGAGAACCTATCCGTGGTGGTCGTCTGAAATCCGGAGGCGGCCACCGTAATCGAATATTCGCCGATCAGCACATTTGTGAATTCGTAATTGCCGTTTCCGTCCGTCTGCCGGGTGACCGTCACGCCCTTGGCCAGATCCAATAGTTGAACGGTGGCTCCTGACACGCTCGCCCCCGTCGGGTCACTGATGGTCCCAAGCACGCTCGCGGAGTCAAACTGGGCTTGGGCTAATGGATGGTTCAGCAGGAGAATCGCCAACATCACGACGGCTACTCTTCCTGATCTTGAGAGAAGGTGATGGAAAAAATCGGATAGATCGCAGCGTCTTGAATTCGTATGTTTGCTGAACATAGCTGGTAGCTCCTGTACCTGGACAATGCGGTTGGAATCCGCTTTCCATGTCGAACTCTAGCCATCGGCGCAAATAAGCACACAGTCAATTCGCAGCAGCAGGTATGTTAAGCGCGATAAACCACCTTGGCTGTGAAGTTTACAGTCTATTAACAGGCTGGATGGCGCTCCGATTTGTCATTGTTAAATGAGTCGCAAGCATTCTCATGCCTGTCGATGCTCCTTTTTTATCAGGTGTTCATCAGCGGAGAGTGTACTTTCTGTGGACTCACACATCCAGGAATGAAATGAGCGACAGCGTATCTCAGATCGAGATTCCTCCCTCGATTGCGCAAGACCCCCGATGGGAGCTGGTGGAACGCATTGTTGCGTCTCCGTCGCTCATCAAGTCGCCACGGCTGTGCAGCATCCTTCTGTATATCTGCGAACAGTCTCTCTCCGGACAAAACGATGAGATCAGTGAACTGAATATTGGAGCGGCTGTCTTTGGACGGACTCGCGATTACGATCCTTCCGTCGATGGAATTGTGCGCTCGCATGCCAGTCGGCTCCGCCAAAGACTCGAGCAGTACTTCAACGAGGAAGGCTCTCAGGAGGCGATTGTTTTAACCATCCCCAAGGGTGGCTATATTCCCGTCTTTAAGCAAAAGATTTTAACCGCGCCGATGGACGCGCTAAAATATGCCGCGCCTGCTTCAGCCGCCGATCTGGCGGTTGCGCTCCGCGATCTTCCCGCCTCGGCCAGCGAACGATTCAACCGGAAGTTGTTATGGGCCCTGACCCTCGCGTTGATATTTGCCTGCGCCTGTATTGCCTACCTTCTTGCGGCTCCTCGCTTTCATCGGGTGGCGCCACAAAATCTGGTCGTTACGCATCCTCTGTGGAAGACTTTCCTGGACGGAGATAAGCCCACGCTCGTAGTTTGCTCCGATACCAGCCTGACAATCCTTGAGAACCTCACTGGAGTCGATGTCAATCTTGCCGATTATCTCAACGGAGAGTACAGGACGAACATGCACCCTCCTGTGGGAACAACCGTTCAAACGGCACAGATACTCGCGGCCCATCGCTATACCTCAATCGTGGATACGGAGATTGTGTCACGACTCCATCACCTGGCAGGAGTTGCTGGAACTGGCATTCAGGTACGCTACTCACGCGATGTTCGTCCCAACGATCTGAAAAACGGGGCGGTGATTCTATTGGGCACGCAGGAAGGCAATCCCTGGGTTGAGTTATTTGCAGATAGGATGAACTTCCGTGTCATGCATAACCACCAGTGGGGTTCGTTCTCAGTATTGGACCGGACACCGCGAGACGGAGAGCTTGCGCGCTACGACACAATCCAGTCAGATCCCTCGCATAAGATCTATGGCGTAATCGCACTACTACCCAATCTCGGCAACTCCGGCCAGGTGCTTATGCTTGAAGGAACCTCCATGGCAGGTACAGAGTCGGCAGCGGATTTTATCTTCGACGACACCCGCTTGCTGCCCTTTCTTAATAAGATTCGCAAGCCTAATGGATCTTTGCCGTATTTCGAACTGCTGCTTCGAGCTAACAACGTAAACGGTAACGCTTCTCCCTCAGAGGTGATCGGTTATCGTACATACGCCGATTGAAGGTCTCTGATCCAGCTCTGACCTGATTGCCTCTTCCAGGGATCTTCGTAGTCCTGTTAACGGAAAGCGGGCCTTAACGGCCCGTGCTTTCGTCTTCGATGAAGTCAACGGTTGTGCGTGTTGGCGAGGGCTCGGAGGATGGTGCGGGTGTTCCGGTTTATGGTCTGACGAAGGCTTGCCAGGCTCTTGCTATTCGCTCTGACCTGCCATCGGAGCGAATCCTGGCGGTATGTTGATCTACTGCACCTTCAGCGCGGATTTACCTTTCACGTTGCCGGAGGAGGCATAAATCGTGACATCCCCAGGCAATATTCCAGTTGCCAGTCCCTGACTACTCACAGTTGCGCTTGTATTATCGCTGGTCCAGAGCGCTGAGTCTGTGATGACGCTCGTGGTACCGTTCGAGTAGGTCCCAGTTGCAATGAGCTGTTGGGCCTGCCCAGCCTGCAATGTTGCATTGACCGGAGTAACCGCGATGGAAAGTAGGGCCGCGGCAGCGGTCGCCTGATTGCTGACTGTTAAGTTTGTTTGGGACGTGTAACATTCGCAGTAACCTGAAATTGTCACCGTTCCAAGCTTATTCCCTGTAGCGAGGCCCGTTTTGCCGATCGACACAATGGAAGAATCAGAGGAATTCCAAGTTGTAATTAGTGTGACATCGCCAGTGCCGCCGTTCCCATCGCCAGTGGTACCGTTTCCACCGAAGGTTCCGGTGGCCGTGAATTGTTGAGTCGCCCCGGGAAGAATGCTAGCGTTGACCGGGCTGATTGTGACTGCAACGACGTCATCGGATCCTCTAAAGAACTGACCGCAAAAGCAGCCCGTCAGTGGGAGGAGTGGCAAGACATTCAGGGCAATCTTCAACATATTGACCAAATGACTCTTCATCGCGATAACCTCGTCCACACTCTCTATCGAGACACAAGTTGCTCGAAACTCCTAGCGTTGTATCCGATCACTAGTTACATCGTGAAAATATATTTCGTTCGGCCAAGTACGTCAGCTAGGTAAATCCCTAGCGCGAGCTTGCTGTTTTCGATGATTTTCATACGATTCACCGAGGGCGGGTGGATGCTCAGAAGGTACAGCCGATCCGAAAAAGGAATCGTGCATGGCCATAGTCGCCCACTGCATCCGCACCTGATCCCGTAGACACTGAAGAGGCACAGTTTGCCGCAACTGATACTACTGCTGACTCTGCGAACGATAGGCTGGCTAGCATTGGCGTTAGGAACCCCCGAAGTGTAAGGGTTTTCCCTAGTATCGATTCTCTTCGTCCAGAGGTACGCTCGCTAACAGTCACAACCTTGCGATTCCGGGGAGGAACGGAACGCGACGCGAGCCAAGCGGAAGGTGGACACGCTCTGGGGGCCTCAAGGGATTCCCGAAAGAGTGGAGACGGAGGGAAGTTACCCATGAATCGGAAGCTAGAAACATTCGCAACCGGACTTCGACGTTTGATGGCAGTTCTCTGCGTCATCGTTATCATTCCAGGTGACACAGCGGCGGCGTTGCAGTCTCCCGCTCCGCAGAAAGCGACGTCGACGACATCGCCCGCCCCGGCTATCAAGATTCCTTCGGACCAATTAGATTCACTGGTTGCACCGATTGCGCTCTTTCCAGATCCGATGTTGGCCCAAACCCTTGCCGCCTCCACGTATCCGCTTGAGCTTATTCAACTCCAACAATGGATGGCGAAGAATCCGGGGCTGAAAGATAAAGCCCTTGCTGATGCTGTGGCCAAGCAGCCCTGGGACCCAAGCATCCAGGCCATGGCCGGACTGCCCGACCTGGTCAAACGCCTGGCAGACGATATCCAGTGGACAACTGATCTCGGCAACGCGTTTCTGGCGCAGCAAACCGATGTAATGGATGCAGTCCAGCGGATGCGTAAGAAGGCTGAGGGTACTGGAAATTTGAAGTCGACTGAACAGCAAAAAGTAGAGACCAAGGTCATCGAAAATAAGAGCACGATTGTCATTCAACAGGCGAATCCTCAAGTGGTGTACGTGCCTTCTTACGATCCGGTGGTGGTGTATGGACCACCGGTCTACCCCTATCCTCCTATTTACTATCCGCCTCCGGGATACTATGCGGCGGGGATGGCGATATCTTTCGGCATTGGTATCGCGATGGGCGCAATGTGGGGTGGCGGGTGGGGCTGGGGGTGCGGCTGGGGTGGAGGCAGCGTCAACGTCAACGTCAACAATAACTTCAATCGCAACACGAACATTGGTGGCGGCAACCGGCCTTCTCAATTGCCTAGTCGGGGAGGTGCGGGTGGAGTTGGCGGCGTAGGTGGTGTTGGTGGAGTTGGAGGCGCCGGTGGAGTGGGAGGAGTTGGTGGTGTTGGCGGCGCCGGTCGTCCAGGCGGTGCCGGAGGTGTAGGTAACGCAGGTGGTATAGGTGGAGTTGGCGGTGTGGGCGGTGCTGGTCGTCCAGGCGGTGTTGGAGGTGTAGGTGGTGGGGCATCGCAACTGCCTGCCGGCGGCGGCGGTTGGCAGCACAATCCGGCGCATCGCGGCGGCGCTCCTTATGGGGATCGTGGAACGGCTGACCGATTTGGTGGTTCGGCTCGGGGAGACTCACTGTCTAATCGTCAAGCTGGCGCAAGGCAACAGGTCGGCCGGCAGGGCGGCAATGTAGCCAGCCCTCGCGGTGGAGGAGGCGGTCTGGGGGCTGGATCTGGAGGGCTCGGCGGAGGCAATCGATCCGGAGGAGTCGGTGGAGGCAATCGAGGGGGAGGACTTGGCGGAGGCTCAGCAGGCGGTGGAAACAGGAGTGCATTTGGGGGCGGATCCGGAGGGTTCAACGGATCAAGCGCGCGCGCAAACAGCAGCCGGGGTTCCTCCAGCATGGGATCTCGAGGCGGTGGCGGAGGCAGTCGTGGCGGCGGCAGCCGCGGCGGCGGACGGCGGAGGTAGGCATGGAAGGCGAACATAGGAGCACTGCAATGAAACCAACGTCGACGAATAGAAATCTCTCCCTATGCGTTTGGGCTATGAGTGTCGTGGCTTTGGCATGTTTGTTTGTGCCGGTGCTTTTCGCTACTCAGCAGTCATCAGCACCAGCAACAGCAACGGCTTCAGTTGCTGCAGGGGGTAATCCGACAGGTACAAAAACCTTTGATACCTCCCAGCAGGCTGCTGATGCGCTCGTCCGCGCAGCCGCTCAATTTGACGAGACTGCACTTGCGCAGATTTTTGGCCCGGATGGCGACGGCATTGCGTTCACCGGAGATGTCGTGCAGGACAGGAAGCGTGCCGCTGATTTCGCAGCGGAGGCCAGCGAAAAGACGAAAGTTTCCGTTGATCCGAAGAACGGGCTACGTGCCTACGTCCTTGTGGGAAACGAGGACTGGCCGTTTCCCGTGCCGATTGTGAAGAGAGGCAGCAAATGGTTCTTCGACAGCAAGGCGGGTAGGGAGGAGCTCTTAAACCGCCGCATTGGCTCAAATGAACTCGATGCCATCCACATCTGCCATGGCTACGTAGAGGCGCAGAACGAATACGCTTTGCAAAAGCGCGAAGGTTACGATGTGAATCAATACGCCCAGCGAATTATCAGCACCCCTGGTAAACAGGATGGTCTGACGTGGAAAAACGCAGACGGCACCCCAGGCGGTCCTATCGGCGAAGAGATCGCTGGGGCAATCGCAGAGGGCTACACCAGTAAAGAGGAGCCTTATCATGGCTACTTCTTCAAGGTGCTAAAAGGCCAGGGGCCCGCTGCGCCGTTGGGGGAGTTGGACTACGTGATTAAGGGTGTGATGATCGGCGGCTTCGCCCTTGTAGCTGCCCCAGCCGAGTACCGCGTCACCGGAGTGAAAACGTTCATCGTGAGCAACGACGGTGTTGTGTACGAGAAGGATTTCGGGCCTTCTACACTCGACGAATTCAAGAAAATGGAGCGCTTCAATCCGGATAAAACCTGGACTCCAGTGGAAGAAGACTAAAAATCAGGAATGATTTTTGCAGCGATGCGACGAAAGGATTCGATAGGGATTTCCTAGTCCCGCTCCTCGTTGGCACCCCGAAGCCTTCTGTCTACTGCAGTCTGTGATCTTCGAAGGAGATGTCATGGCAACTGAAGCAGTCGCACCGGAGAAGGAAATTGATCCAACCAAACCCCAGGCAATGGCAATTCCAAAAGAGGGATATTTCAAACTCCAGAACGGAAGATACGGACCGCTTTATCCTCGAACACCAGCCTGTTATGGCTTCACGATCATTGCGAAGATCAAGCCCGGACGAGAAGATGTCATCCGCGCGTACGGTAAGACCATCGAGGAAGCGGTGACAGGTGCGCCCGATGTGCTCGCGGTACTCAAGCTCCACTACCTGAGGTGGGTTCTTTTTGATATCGGCAAGGACCAGTATTTCATGTACCAGGGAATCTTCGACACCGATTTTGACAAGTACTCCGAGGATGCAATAGCGCTGTTCACAAGTACCGGCATAACAACAGTCTTTGTGAACCTCGAAGGGTTTCCAGAAGATTGGAAGACGAATGCTCCCGCAGTCATCAAGTTCGTTCGCGACCACCAGTGCCCGAGCTTCCTGGAATACGGAGAGTATCCGTATGTCTCCGCAGATGAGATCAAGAAGGCACTGAAACTCAAGGCGGCCTTTTCCGGGATGCTTGACCTGATGCAGTAGTGGCACTCTTCGGTGCGCCGGAAAGTCAACTCGCCGCTCGCAACCTCGAGATGTTATCTGAGGAGGGCACATGAGGCTTGAAATCGAAGACGTTCAGCATTTCCTGGTTTCGCGGCCACGCGCTCTCGCAGCGAGATATGAATTTCTGACATTTCGACAGAGTGCGGGAGCGCGCGAGTGGCTCAAGGGAATTTTAGAAAAAGTCGGTACTGCAAAAGCTATCGAATCCAAGGACTCGTACACCAGGTGGGTGAGCGTGGCCTTTACGTGGAACGGCTTGCGAGCTCTCGGCCTCGATGAAGCGTCTCTTGCCACATTTCCTGAGGAGTTTCGTCAGGGCATGGCTGCCCGCGCGGAGGTTGTCGGCGTTACAGGCGACAACCACCCACGGCACTGGGTGGGGGGGCTAGCGAATACTGATCTTCATGCCATTGTTGTATTGTTTGCCCGAGATGTCGCGGAGCGCGAACGATGCAGGCAGGAGCATCGGGAATTCCTTCTCCAATGCGACGGAGTGAAGGTTTTATCCTCGCTCGATATGGAAGCCATTTCTCCTTTCACATATGCTCATGAGCACTTTGGGTATCGCGACCGCCTGTCGCAGCCCTACATCAAGGGAATTGACGGTGAACCGACTCCAGGCTCTGGTCCAGCGATTAACGCGGGGGAATTTTTTCTCGGCTATCCGGATGAAAACGGACCGCCTGCCGGTCTGCCGCAACCGGAGATTCTTTCGCACAACGGCAGCTATCTTGCGTACCTCAGACTCGAGGAACACGTTGGAGCCTTTCGCGACTTTCTGCGGCAACATGGCGAGACACCGGAGCAGCAGGAATTGATCGCTGCAAAGCTGATGGGCCGATGGCGCAGTGGCGCACCACTGGTGCTGGCGCCTGACAAGGACGACCTGGAACTCGGCGGAGACCCGCAGCGAACCAACGATTTCAACTACGCCGAGATGGACCCACACGGCTATGGCTGTCCACTCGGCGCACATATTCGGCGCATGAACCCGCGAGATACTGCGGCGAACATGCAGCGAAGAAGGATGATTCGGCGCGGGGGGACGTACGGTCCGCCGTTGCCGGAGGGTAAGCCTGACGATGGACTGGAGAGGGGGATTGCGGCCTTCGTCGGTTGCGCGAGTCTTGTACGCCAGTTCGAGTTTGCGATGAACGTATGGGCGAACGATCCCAATTTTCACGAGCTGGGTAACGAACGCGATCCGATTTTTGGTACACAGGACGGAACTTATGACATGACCATCCCAAAACGACCCATTAGGAGGAAGATCATGGGGCTGCCGTCTTTTACGACCGTGCGAGGCGGTGCTTACTTCTTCCTGCCGGGAATCAGGGCGCTGCGATACCTTGCGGCACTCTCGGACCGGAGTCAAGCCCGTTCCGCCATGAATCATGGAGAAGGGCATTGAGATGAGTAACTCTAAATCTGGACCACGTACCTATAACCAGATCCAGTTACCGAGGAAGTATGCCTCGGGCAAGCGGCGATTCAGCATTTATTGGACTTGGAGTTATCCATGGGAAGTGAATCGAGATGTGACGGAGATGGACAACCGCTTCTCAACCATCACCGAAGTTCGCCGCGTAGCGTGGCCAATCTACGAGACGCCTGAGTTCTCCGAAAAGATGTTTCTTCAGGGGATCGCCGGAACCCTCGAGCTCTTTCATCTCTCAACATTGAAGTTCCAGCAACTCGTCGGCGAGGCAACCGGGCAGCCGGTCGCCATCTACCAGCGAATCGACCAGGCTGGCCAGCGATTGCCCATCGACGAGCGCATCCTCACCGATACCGACACCCTTATGATCTTCGGCCTTGATCACATGGTCACCGAACAAGAAGCCTCTCCAGAAGAGATCGAAGCCGTTCGGCAATTTCTCAAGCGCGAAGGAACCTGCCTCATCCTCGGCCCACATCACGACGTCGGAGTCTCCGCCGACCTGAAGGAGCGCGCCATGGAGTACGCTCATCATGGCGATCCTCTCGTGCCGCGCCAGCAGCGCTTTGGCCGGTATACGCTCTCCATGATGAGAGGCTTGGGAGTGCCCGTCCAGAATCGCTACGGACTGCGCCCCGCAACCATCAAAGAAACAAATCAGATCGCTCCCTTAAACGCCTTTCGAGACCTCGACACGCGCGGATGGCTCGCTGGCGTGACCACCTTCAACTTCCATCCGCATCTTCCTCATTACGCGCTCACCATAGACGATACAAAGTCCATTCGCGTTCTGTCCAAACAGGCTGTCGATATGTCTCACCCGCATCCCTTTACCGAGGCAGGGAACCGCGAGTTCAACAATTTCCTCTGGATGCCCCCTGATGCAAATCGTGCCGGAGACATCCTTCTCGCGGACTCAACCATATTCACGACACTTTTCGGCGGCGTCGAGTCGCTCGAAAACTTCTGGCGAAACCTCGCATTGACTCCACTTACCATGGTGGCCCATGTTTGATGATATCAATTCCGAATCCGTATCGACGGACGCCGAAAGCATATGTCCACGCTGCGGCCCGGACTCTTTCAGATGTCAGGACTACTCCACGGGATATTCGCAAGCCGGCTTAGAAATTGCTATAGAGTCGTATGATGACTCGCAGGTCCGCAGTCGAGTTACGACGCTGAAGGATTTGCTAACGCCAGTAGTGGAGGAATCGAATGAAAGCCAGAACTACGTTTCTAGTGCTTGGGGGCCCTTCTAATATGGTCGCCCCTCCCAGCGTTACAACGTCATCTACTCACCCGGAATAGGCGCGCAGGAAGAAGTATATGGAATCTCGACCTCGAACGCGGTCAGCTTCAAACCGTACCTCGATCGTTTCCCAAAAAACCTCAACAATCAGTAATACCTCGTCTTCTTGGCCGAGCCCAAAAGGAAAGGCAGCCTCCAACGATTGAGATCTGGATCGAAAAATCCAACTCCGAAATCGCGGCCTCAGACAATGTCTGGCTCCTGGTCTTGAGGATAAGGAAACGAGTAACAAGTAAAGCAGCGCACTTCGGCCTCCCCTATGCCTAAGAGGATCTCTAACCTGTGATGAACCGTGCTTATTTTTCGCGGCTTTGCGTAACCTCGCTCATTTTTAGCCTAGTGGCCTGCGCGCTAATTTCATCAGGCTCCGCGCAGGTCCGAGGCGTCTACCCCCTCGGTATGACTGCCACAAACTCCGGCATCACACTTGAAGCAGGCTTCACCTACACTAACCAGTTCCTCTTCTACTCCCGCAGTGAGTTGAAGGATTCCAGCGGCCAGGTTACCGCCACCGGGCAAAACTCCGTCCTGATGGACATGAACAGCCTGGTCTGGGTCGCCAAGGGCAAGATCGCACCCCTCGGCGGAGCCACCTACTCCTGCGTCGCCACCCTCCCTCTCGCCAACAACTCCCTAAGCTCCGACACCGAAGGCCCAATCAGCGGTGGTGGAGGCTTCGCTGACTCCTACTACCAACCACTCGTCCTTGGTTGGCGAACCGAACGCGCCGACGTTCGCCTCAACTACGGCTTTCTCGCTCCCACTGGCCGGTACGACTCCACCTCCAGCAATAACGTAGGCTCCGGCTACTGGACTAACGCTATCGCCTCCGGTCAAACCGTCTATCTCACCAGCGACAAAACCACCGCCATCTCCGCCTTCGAGCTTTACGAACTCCACACCACCCAGCAAGACACGAACATCCACCCCGGCCAAAACCTCAACCTCGACTACTCCATCACTCGAATCTTTCCCCTCAACCCAAACCTTCGCTTGCAGCTAGGCCTGATCGGTTACGAACAGTGGCAAACCACCGACAAGACCGGTCCCAACATCACACCCGCCCAATCAGCCGCCCACTACCGCGTCAACTCCCTCGGCTTCGCCTCCAACCTCACCCTACCCGATCGCCACACGTCCGTAGGCTTCAAGTTCTTTCAAGAGTTCGCTGACGCCGCCACCTTCCAGGGACATTCCTTGCAAATTACTGCCTCCATCTCTTTCTAGTCCAAGCGCCACCTCTACCCACCCGCGCCCACAGGATGCGCCGCTTCCCAAGCTCTCACTTTAGGCCGAGCCGCATCGAATAACCTTTCATAATTCCGCTTTCGCACCTTCTCACTTGCGTCCTTACTTAGCGAATTCCACAGCGGCGCATACATGGAATACACCCGCAAATAAGTCTGCTGGTTCTTCGGAGCGACCTCATCGGTCCCAAATAAAAATCTGTCCGGATACTTGTTAATCAAATCTGCCGTAATGCGCGTAGCCTCTGGGCTCGACACGACATACTTCGCCACTTCATCCCACGAAATATCAAAATACACATGGTTCATAGCCGGATCCGCAAGAATTGCCTCCAAATTTGCCGCATGATTTTTGATCGGCCGAACAACTCTCCCCAGTCCCGTATGCGCCCAGATGATCGTTGTCTGCGGGTGCCGCTTGAGCACTGCCTTCATCTGTTCCAGATACGCGGGCTGCGATCCTTCCTTCGCGAACGGCACATCCATATCGTTATGGATGAGCACTACCAGCCCCACCTCGCCTGCAAAATCCAAAAGCTTATCCAGCGCCGGATTCATCAGTGACGCCGTTTCTCCCGCCACTTTTGCCGACACGAACTCCTTATGGATTGTGAACTCCCCAATCCCCGAAAACACTCCCGGAAACGTCTGCAACACTCTACGAATATGGTCCGCTGCATACATATCGGCGGGATTGAACCCAGTAATCATCGGATCGAATCGCGCCTGGTCTTCCTTCGAGAGCGACCTGTACGACATCGCAATAAACGCATCCGTAAACGAGTAGTAGTACAAAGGCGCATCCGTCTGCAAATAATACGTCGGCGCATAATCCCCTGAGTTCTGATACGACCACGTCTGCTGCAGCGGGATTCCGAAAAGAGCAACTCGCCCCACCTCGTTGCCCATAATCTTCACAAAGTCGTGGAGGTTTGTGCCCTCTTGAACATAGTTCGTCAGATGGAAATGCACATCGTTCACAACCGGCTCGTTCGACGGCGAAGGAGTCTGCGCCGGCAACCTGCACGATCCCGCCAACAGCGTCGCAACCACCAATGCTGCCCATCTATTACCGTGGGCCCACCTCGAAACACTTCTCATAGCGACCTCATTTCTCCAAGCTATCCATCGGTTCAGTCGACTAGCAATTGGCGACCGCTGCGTATGAGAGAAGCTTGCATCACTGCTGATGCAACACAAAAGCACCGAAGCACATAGGCGAGTCCCTTCGCTCCCTGCCGGCACCCACTCTCGCATCAGTCTTTAGAAAGCCAGTTCTACCGCCGTGTGGAACACTATGCCTTTGCCGCCTAGCGCAAAAGGTACTGACGTATACCCTACAGGCGACCGAAACAAATACAGCACCTCCGTATTCCACCGTAGGACTTTGTTTTGATACGGAAACCAGTTTGTCCCGATGCGCGCGTCATACGGGTTGCCATACTGCCCGAAGATGTGTGACCCGCCCGAATATAACTGCAGCTTCTTCTGGATTGGCATCATCGAGAGCTGGAACTGATAGCCCGTGTCGTATCGTTCATGAATCGCCGATGTCCCCGGACCTGTGAAATCGTTGAGCCACCTCCAGAAACCTTCGCTTTCAAACGCCCACCCGTGATATTTGAAACCGCCATCAATGGAAACCATCTGGTAGCGCAGCGCGTTCACCGAGATCCCCGGTCCGAAAAGGTTCGGCGTAAAAATTACACTGCCATCAGAAAGACGAATCTGCGTATTTTCAAACGAGTCCTGGCCAGGCTGTTCCTGCGCGGTCTCCGTGCTGGTCGTATAGTGACCTCCAAGCCGCGTCGCCAGCTTCTGATGATTCTCAAAGTCACCAAACCCCGGTCCGAATTCACCCGTCGTCGGTTCCCACACAAGTGCCGAACTGACGGTATTAAACAGGTTATCCAGTTGTGCCGCGCTCACACCAAGCGTACTCAGGTTGTTCCCCACCATTGAGAAGTAACTCAGCTTACTCGTAAGATTGCCCCGCGCCCAAATGCCTGACGTATACGATGGCCGAAAGAATTCGTCCGTAATCAGCCGGGTATCAACCCCCAGCCAGAAGGGAAAGTTTCCCTCAACACTGCGCGTGCCCGGCAAAGCCGTAATTCCACCTGCGAGAGTGAAATATTTGTTGAACGCGAAACTCACATTGCCGGCGAGTACTACCTGCGCGCCCAGTCCCTGCGATGCATTCGAAGTCCAGGCGTAAAGGAAGTAGCGCAGCTTTGGGTTTAGCACCCAACCCAGAAACTTGATCTGCACCTTGTTAATCTGTACATCCTGGCGTTGCTGCAGAGTGCTGGTCACGCCAAAGTAATTCGTATACGTGGGCGCCAGGTTCTTCTGGTTCAGATAGCGAATATAGCTATAGATGCTGATGTTCATGTCTCCCAGCTCTGTGTTCGCTACCTTGTAACCAAAGTTGGGAGTATAGGATCCCCACGTCTTTGGTTGCTCCTGCCCGCCACTCATGCTATTGAATGGATCGATGGTCGATGTCGGACTGCCGGTGGAGTTCCTCGCGTGAAAAGTTGGAACCGCTAGAGTAGACGCACCTGCGGCCTCCACGCGCGCCGCCGGCAGAGAGACAATAGAAGCCTCCAGCAGCCGGGCCTGCGAACTCCCCTGCGCTGCCGGTTGCACCTCGCCCCCATCAGATCCACCCCGGGCCTCCAGGAGTGCTACACGATCCTGGAGGCCCTTAATGAGTCGCAACATCTCCTCTTCGCGCGCAGTGAGGGGAGGTTCGCCAGCCAGAGGAACTAACGCATCGTCGCTTGCGTTAGATCGCGGCTCATTTTTCACATCCGTCGTCTGCCCAAAACCAAATCCTGCAGGAAGCAGGCTCATCGCTAAGCTAACTCCGAATAAAAACCTCCGGCATTTCCATAAGCCGCGAAAACCTAGGATTGCAGAATTCATATGTTTCTGCCTGTAACCAGAAATTTACCGTTCGCCTCGAAGGCATCATCTGCGCTACTTGAACCCTACTGAACTTGGGGAGAAGATGTTGTAGTTGAGCTTCTCGGCTACGTACCGAATCACCTCCTGCGCCTTCACGCTGTTTCCCGCCTCATCCAGCGGCGGAGCAAACACCGCAATCGCGCCCTTGCCAGGAGCAATCGCTACAATCCCTCCTCCAACGCCACTCTTCGCCGGCAAACCCACATTCCAGGCCCAAGTGCCCGAGCCGTCATAGAGCCCAGCCTCCATCATTGTGCTCAAAATGTGCGGAATGTCCTCGGCTTTGATCACGCGTTCACCCGTCGCCGGATTAACTCCATTGTTCGCCAGAGTCGCGCCCATCCGCGCCAGTTGCGTTGCATTCACACCCACTGAGCACTGCTTTGTGTACACGTCCACCGACTCAAACGGATCGGCATAGACCCGGTCATACTTTGCCAACAGGTACGAGAGAGCCTTGTTTCCGGTGTTCGTCGCCGCTTCCGACTTATACACCTCGTCAATCAGAACCAGTTTCTCGCCCGCCGCCTTACTGTAAAAATCAAGAATCTTATTCCATTTCTCATCCGCCGTACTGCCAGAGATCAGACTCACCGTCGCAATCGCGCCAGCGTTAACAAAAGGATTTCCGCTATGGGTTGCCATGTCAACCACGGCAATCGGAGAATTGAAAGGCCGCCCTGTAGGCTCTGAGCCGATCTTTTCGAGCACCTTGTCCGGGCCCTGCTCTTCCATCGCAAGCGCCATCGAATAAACCTTCGAAATCGACTGTATGGAGAACGAGTAGGTTACATCCCCCACCGTCAAAACCTGGTTGTCCGTCGTCACGATGGCAATGCCAAACATCTTCGAATCGACCTTCGCGAGATACGGAATATAATCGGCGTTCTTGCCGTTTGTGTCGTTCTTGAACTTCTCGTAAGCTTCTTTGACAACCGCCTCAACCTGTTCCCTGCGCGGAGCAACTGGGCTGACCTTGGCGTTTTGAGCCATCGCAGTTACCGGGCAAAAGCATTCGGGAACCAGTGAGGCTGCCATCAACAGCATGATTGAGATTCGACGTGCGTTCATCTTGGATCTCCTTCCACTCTTCGGTTGCCCTGATGTCTCCAGACAGCCGTCCGGCCCTCTGCTCAAAAAGCAAACGTTTTGCCGTAGTTGTACTTGAAGGAAAACTGCACTCGGTAGTCGTTGAAGTTGTACCCGTTCGCGAAATTCACTCTTCGTCCATACTGGAACTCGCCGCCTGCCATCACATTCTTGACGGGATAGAACAGCAGGTTCGTGAGAGCGTAGTAACCTTGATGAAAATCAGACGGCGCCTCGGCATCAGAGTTCCAGATGTTCAGCATCGATCCTCCAAACGTGCTGCTGAACTTCGGGCTCCAGTTGTGATCAACAAATGCAACCGCGCCAATCATCGGCAGAGGAACTCCCTTGATGGGTGTTACTGGATTGGAAAAGTTATTCTGGACGCCGATGTCAATCGGTGCGTCGTTCATGTAGTTCTGAATGCCGTGGCCATAGACCAGTTGGAGTCTTCCTGTAGTCTTCTCTCCCAACTTGAGGTTTGAACTCGCATTAATGCCCCAGCCAAACGCTGAACCGCTGAGATTGAGCTTAGGCGTCGCGTTGTTGTCCACCCACGCAATTCTCCGGAACATGCTCGCGATCTGAAAATATCCCCACTTTCGATCGAAGTGGCCTTGCATCGAAAGATCAGGAAGAATGAACTGAGGTGTAATATTCGATAGCTCGATACGGCCGCTGTAAATTCCCTGGTCCGCGCTGGCTCCGGGACGCTCTGCTGCAATCATGAACGTGTTGTGGTCCGTCTTGATTGGCGTCCATCGGAACTGCACATTCCGGAAGAAAACCATGCCGTTCGGGCCCCAGTATTCGATCGAGTTCGGGAAGACATTGGGATCCATAAACGGGCTCCAGGTCTGCCCCGCGCCAAAGTGACCCAACTCGCCCCACGCGTGGCGCAACCGGAATGTCGTTTGTCCGGCATCGACACCCGTGCCGAAAAGCTCAAACTCAAAGATTGTCTTTAGATCGCCAAGAGACGTCGGGGTCGACGTCTTCGTTCCAAATCTCGTCTGCTTTACACTGAAAAAAACCTGCCCGTTTGGCCCAAACTCATTGGCAACAGATGGCAGCTTCGTTGGCCGCAACACGTCAGTCCAACTCGGGTCTTCTTGCCCGAAGTCATAACCGGAATCCATCATGATGAACCCATAAATATCCAGGGTGTTCTCTGATCCAGACTTCTTCTGGTCAGCCTGAGCACCATTCGCAGCCACTGTTGGCGTTGCATGCGTTCCGGGATTGCGATCAAACGAGTTGACAACTGAGCTGAGAAGGGAATCGTCAGGACCGCTCTTGCTTTTGCCAACGCCAGCCTCTGAATTTTGTGTGCCAGGCTGACCCTCCAGTGCCGTGATCTGACCCTTCACCTCTCCCATCATTAGTTCCAGTTGCTGAAGCTTGTCTTTGAGTTGCTGAATATCTTGCGTCTGGGCGTCTTGGGACTGCGCTTGAACCGGCCTAACCCAGATAACAAAAATGAATAATACGGCGATGAGGGAGCCGTGACTCCACGCATTCTTTAAGTCCGGTCTCATAGGCCTGTTGCCTCCTTGGATCCCTGCAAGTCGTTGCCATCAGCCTTGCGACACTTGTAGGCCGTTGTCCCGGTGACAACAACTAGGGAAATCCCTTAGTCCAGGAACGTCATGTCGGCTAGACAGTAGCGAGTCTTCTAAGGAAGAAACATCCACCTAGGCGTTTCCCCAGTTGCTGAGGGACACCGCACACCTTATATTCGTGTTTCGTTATTATCCGAGAAGCTAAACTACATCAGGCCTATGTATGAAAACCACAGTTTTGTTGGCTGATGACCATCCCCCGTTGCTCGAAGCTGCTATCGCCATCTTGAAGCCCCACTTCGAAATAGTGGGAACTGCAACTGACGGCGCAATGCTTGTGTCGGAGGCGCGGCGCCTTCGTCCAGACGTAATTGTGACCGACATCACCATGCCTGTTCTGAACGGCATCGACGCTGTCAGTCAACTGCGCGACTCTAATTTCTTGGCCGCGTTTGTGTTTTTAACAATTCACGCGAATGAAGAGTTCCTTAAGGCGTGCATGGCTGAAGGGGCGTTAGGATATGTTCTCAAGTCTCAAATGAAAACCCATCTCGTTGCTGCGATACAGGCGGCACTCAAAGGCGAATCCTACGTTTCTCCATTTATTACCCGGTGATGTAACTGGGACTGAGAGAACAGGACCTACGTGAGATGTAGCAAATGCCAACCACAGGCTATTGTCTGTTGTACAAAGTTGGTGCGATTAAGTTTAGGAAAGTGGCTCAGCCTGCTAGAAATTAAGCTTGAGCGCAAACTGGATGACGCGAGGATTTACACTCGTGCTGCTGATGACACCGAAGGCCGGAGAAGCGTAATTGTTGTCGGGATTCGCGAACTGCGTGTGATTTAGCGCGTTGTATAGTTCCGTACGAAATTGAAGGCCGCTATCCGTACTTGGCCAATCGGACACGATCATTTTTGAAAGAGCAAGGTCAACGTTCATTTGCGGGGGACCGTCAACGATCCCCGTTCCGCTATTTCCAAAACCTGTCCCGATACCATCCTGGCCAATGATCGGCGGATTTGTGAGACATGAGGTGTCGAAATAGCTGTTTAGTTTAGCCTTTGTAGGGCCTCCAGTTAGCACTTGGCTCTTATTACAGTTTGGGGCCAGCTCCGCTCTATCCTCACTTATTCCAAAGACATTGCTGGGACTTGTGTTCGCGATCGTGAGAGCGTTACCGGACTGAACGGTGACTATGGAGGCAATATCCCATCTTCCGAGAATCGCGCGCTGAAATTCGCCGTGTGGGGTCGGGAGCGTCCATATCCAGCTCAGAATGAGGCGGTGCGTGCGATCGAAACTGGCTTTTCCCCATCGTTGCCGAGCAGAATTTTGGTCACCCAGGGTCAGCGCGTTTCCTGAGGACGTCGAGTTAATGTCAGCACCATCTGTATCCAGCGTCTTTGAGAACGTGTACGAAGTGAGAAACTGAAGTCCGTGATTTAGCCTCTTTGTAACACTCGCTTCAAGAGCGTTGTACCAGGAACTCCCCTCGGATTCCATCTCAACACCTGAGTCTGGAGGTATCCCGAGAATGGGTTGTCGTAACGGAATATTTTCAATTGTGTTCGTCGTAACTCCTCTTATTGGATTGTCCACTGAGGCCGATAGCGCCTGGTTGAGCGAACGTTGACGCACCAGGTGCAGTCCGCGTGTGCCGACGTACCCCACCTCAAAGAGCCAGCCCTCACGGACCTCATCCTGCACGTTGAGTGAATACTGATGAATAATTGCAGGCCGAAAATAGGGTGAAACGGCATACACCGTTATAGCCGAAGTTGGCGAATATGCTGGAAACATTGGAAAGGACTGCGGTGTGGGAAACGGCTGCGGAAAGGGCGACTGAAAGGTAGCATTCGCGTTTGCCACGCCGGAATTCAATCTGAATACAGAATATGGAGCACCAAGTACATTTTGATAAAAGGCTTGGCCGGTCGGCCGCGAGTAATAAATGCCATAACCTCCTCTGAGGACTACCTGTACGGACTTGGGCATGATTTGCTTGGAAAATCCGATTCGTGGACCAATTGCATTTTGCCCTTCAGCATAATTTCCAAACTTGTTGTTTACGCGAGTCACGCCAAATGGAGGAACGCCGGGAAAATTGGAGGCCACGATGTAGCCGACAACACTTCCGTCAGGTGGAGGCGTTGCTTCGGCCTTGCTGAAGTCGAAGGTAGCGTTCCTGCCCAGGTTATCTCCAAATTGGCCGAGCCTCTCATATCGAATCCCTACATTAAGTGTCAGGGAGTTCGTCACTCGATAGTTGTCCTGAGCGAATGCGGCGGCCTCCCACGCACGGTATTCCCGAGTTGTCAGGCCGAAATCATCGAACGAGGCAAAGACATTGCTAAATGTTGTGCCATTGTCTTGTGCATCGAGCCCCAGCAAAAAATCTGGCCAACTCAGAAATCGCACAAACGACCCCAATCCTATGAGGTTGATATTGTCCTGAACCCTTGTTATCGATCCCCCTACCCGTAGGGTGTGGGCGCCGTGGACCAGGCTGAGGACATCGCCCAACACAAAACTATTTTGAGTGATGGTCCGTGGAAACCCAGAGGCCAAGCTTATGGAGCCTTCAATCGTGAGGCTCGGAAGTTCATTGTTGTTACTCATTTCTCCTTCGGCAATGCCTACATCCGACCAATTGAATGGAGTCTCGGCATTCGTGCTGCTGATGGTGCGAACATATCCAAATCGCATCTCATTGAGCCATCCATTACGGAAAGAATCCGTGCGCTCGATGGAGAGGACCACGAAGTCACTGTTGCTCGGACTTGAAAATCCAGGTATGTTGCCTCTTGGGTTGAGGCCATTGCCGGGAAATGTAACGTTCTGATTGTCTGGAGCAATAAAAAATCGGAGCGCATATTTTTTACCTGAAGCAGGAAGATAGTCCAGATTCGTCAAAAATTGATTTTCGCTGAAATGACAGGGCTTTGATAAAACTGAAAAACCCTGCAGGACGAGCGGCTTTGTTGTATCAATGCTTTGCGGAGTTGGAATGAGAAAGGATCCATTGGGAAGTTTGAAATTTACCAAAGCTAGCGCCGCGGGATTAATATTTGAACCATCTGCCTTGATGGACTCGCCCCCTAAAGCCCCTGCCATCCCCATAAATAATCGTCCGAGCGCTGCAGAAGACCTATCCTCCGTCAAAGGTGGTTCTGCAACGCTGGCGACGCATCCGACTCTCGACTGACCGGACGCAATGCCATTAACCTGCCGCGTTGCCTGATAGGAACCAAAGAACAGCAACTTCTCCTTTTCTATCGGGCCACCAATCGAAAATCCAAACTGATTTTCCTTTAATGCGGGACGCGGTTGGCCCGCTCGCTTGAGAAAGAACTCGTTTGCGTTCAGCACTTCGTTTCGGAAAAACTCAAACACTGTTCCGTGAAAGGTGTTTCCGCCCGTTTTTGTAGCAATACTGACATTTGCGCCTGCATAACGCCCGTAACCAGCGTCGTAGAGACCGGTCTGTACCTTAAATTCCTCGAGACTGTCAGGGTTTGGTATGGGAATTCCTCCACTACCCGCCGCACTCCCTTGAACGTCGCTGACACTTACCCCGTCGATCAGGAAATTATTGTCGTAAGACCGCGCGCCATGTACAAAAATCCCGTCATTGGAAGCGGCTATCTGCGAGAGCGCAGTTCCTCCTAGCCCAAGTTCTCCTGCATTGGTGACACCAACAACCACACCGGGAGAGAGTCCAGTTATCTGGGCGAAGTTTCTTGTAACCAGCGGTAAGCCAGTGATCGCATTTTCATTGACTACACGTCCCAGGGCTGAGGTGTCGGTCTGAATCATCGCTGGCTTGGAGACAACTTGCACACTTCCGATTTGAGTCGCGATTTCCATCCGCAGTTCGAGCCTGAGCGTTTCAGTGACGGAGATAAGGCAATGTGAGACGTTCAAGGTTTGGAAAGTAGTTTTGTCAGCTTGCAGGAGGTACGCACCCGGAGAGAGCAGAAGAAAACTAAACCTTCCAAGCTCGTCGGAAGTAGCAGTCTCAGATGCATTGGTATCTTCGTTGATAAGATGGACAACCACGCCCGGTAACAAAGCGCCAGTTGGATCAACTGTCACACCCGCCAAGGCACCTGTAGCAGGTGTCTGGCTTGGTAGAGTTGTAGAAATTAATACGACAACTGTGATGGCTATCAAACCTGATAACAAGAAGCTGCGCCGATACTGATGGACCCTTCGCAAGCGGTCGCGCATTGCTTGCCTCCCAGGAAACAACATCACTGGCAAGGATACTCGCCTATTGTGCGACACCTGCAACGAACCCAGTTTTCAGTTGGAATGGCAGTGAAGGTATCTGCTCGCCGGGGCCGAAACCTATGACTATTAATAGTCATGCCTGTAAGTTCTCTCAGTTGGTGTCTTTGTAAGAGGTCAGTATGATGGCCACTCCGAGAGTCTTGGGTTTGAATATTGAGATGCCACTTAGAGGCCCACCTTGTTTACTCCAATGGAGCATCCGATCACCGACCGGCATGCCTCTGTGCAGGGGAGCTATATATATGGTGTAAGGCAGGCTCGAGCCCTAATTGTGGCTGCAATCCTTTTTTTTTCACAATTGCTTTCAGCGCAGGTCGATAAACCTGTTCGACGCGTTCTCATTTTCGACGATTTTAATTCTATTTCTTCGCCTGGCATTGCAGTTCTGGATCAGGCCATTGCAGATGGTGTAGCGAACTCCAGGTATCACGTTGACTTGTACAACGAGACCCTTGAGTCAACTCTGTTTTCAGATGACGCTACACAACACCGTATCCGTGATTTTTATGTTCGCAAGTATTTGGATCACAAACCAGACCTGATTATTACTGTGGGTCCCGCATCTCTCAGGTTTATGATCGAATCGCACGAGAGCTCATTTCCGAATATTCCGATCATCTTCTGCGGAACCACCGAGGAAATGCTGGAGCAGTTGACGCCTTCTCTTCATTTTACCGGTGTTTGGGCGGTAGCAGATCCAGAGAAGACCCTGATCGCGGCGCTGCGGATGCGACCCGGCACCAAGCATGTGATCGTCGTAGGGGGCGTCGGAAAGTTTGACCAAGCGAATGTAGCGACAGTCAGGGCAAGCTTCCATAACTACGAATCGAGGTACGAGTTTACCTACCTCACTGACCTGGATATGCCTTCGCTGCTTGAGCGTCTGAAACATCTGCCCAGTAACAGCATCATTTATCACACTTCAATTACGCTGGACGCCGCAGGAAATCGCTTCATCGACGCAGCTCAATCAGTCCCCCTGATCGTTAGCGCTGCGAACGCTCCGATATTTGTTATGGATGATGTGGACCTCGGACAGGGTACGGTGGGCGGGCATCTGGTTAGTTGGGCCGCGGACGGCCGAGTTGCAGCCGCGATGGCTTTGAGGGTTCTCAACGGGGAGCGACCGCAGGACATCCCCATTGCCAAGAACAACAACACCTATCTCTTCGATTGGCGGGCCCTGAATCGCTGGGGGATCAAAGAAAAGGATCTTCCACCCGACAGCACGGTGCTTTTCCGTAAGCCGTCCACTTGGGCGCGCACTAAATGGGGCTGGCTAACAGCCCTGCCGATCATTCTCAGTCTCTCTATCCTCACTGCTTACTTGCACTTCAGCCGAAAACAAATCAAGCTTGCACAAGAGGGGCAGCTACATCTCAGTGGACTATTGATCAATGCTCAGGAGATGGAACGAAGCCGAATTGCATCAGAACTCCATGACGATTTTAGCCAGCGTATTGCTTTACTCTCGCTCGGATTGGAAAATGCTGCAGATGAATTACCGGATTCCTCCGTGACTGCGAAGCGGCATTTACAAGAACTTTTTGATTCCGCTAGCGAGCTTGGAGCCGACATTCATACCGTATCCCATCGCCTTCATTCATCGACGCTTGAGAGCCTTGGACTTGTACCGGCGGCGAGCGCTCTGTGCAAAGAGTTTACTGACCGGTACGGAATTGAAATCGATTTCAGTGCCAACAACATTCCACGCCGCATTCATCAGAATGCGGCTCTATGTTTATTTCGGATCATCCAGGAAGGGCTTCAGAATATAAAAAAGTATAGTGGAGCAGCGAAAGCTCAAGTCAAATTGTGGACGGACAGAGACAAAATACTTTTGTCCGTGTGCGATAAAGGCAGAGGATTCGATCTTAAAGAGATCACCAACAACGGAGGACTCGGCATTCGAAGTATGGAAGAACGCGTTCGCCTTCTGGGTGGACGATTCGAGATTCATTCAGAACTCACGAGGGGAACTAGAATCGAGGCCTGTGTCCCCCTCCAACCGGTTACCAGAATGTCGAAGGGTTGAGGATGAACCGCCTATGTTGGGCACTGCACGAAAAAAGCTAAGTGATTCTTGGATGGAGTTTTAGCCGCTGAGGCATTAAAAAACGCTATTTGTCTGTTAGGGCCAAGAGAACCGAATAACGAAAACTGGCATCAAAACAGCACATAATCGCAACATACTATCGGGCTCTGATCGTCGAAAGGTTGGCATGCCATGGAGAAGATTCTCACGAATCGAGCTCGCCCTCGTTGCTTGATCGCAGATGACCACGTGATTTTTTCCGATGCTCTTCGGCTTTATTTAGGTACTGTCCTCGAAATTGTAGGAATGGTTTCGGATGGCCGCACACTTGTCGTTGAAGCAATCAGGCTGAGACCGGAAGTAGTTATTGTCGACGTAGGAATGCCGGTCTTAAATGGATTAGACGCGGCCCGCAGAATCAAGGAACTGGCCCCCAAGGTAAAGTTCATCTTTTTGACAATGCGAGACGATCCGAATCTCGCTGCGGCGGCGCTCGAACTTGGCCCAATCGCATTTGTTCTCAAACATTCGGCCGGTTCAGAGCTGCTACAAGCGATTGAACAGGTATTGCGCGGCCACTCCTATTTAACGCCCAAACTGAAGGCAGACGATTGGGTTGAGGCGAAGGCCAGGGCGAGGCAGTTCTCGACAGAAATGACGCAGCGACAGAAAGATATCGTTCAATTGGTCGCCGAGGGCAGGTCCATGAAAGAAATCGCCGGACTCCTCCAGCTAAGTCAGAAGACCGTGGAGTTCCACAAACATCACATCATGGTGTCGTTCAACTTCAAAAGCAACGCCGACTTGGTTCAGTTCGCGCTGAACCGCGGCCTGATTGCCCCAAACCCCGAACTGCAAGCGTTACGGAACAATCTAACCTTAACGGCACACCGGGGATAGACTGGCCATGAGGTGGGTAGGCGCGGACCAACTTTTTACCATAGAAACCTTAAGCTTGGTCCGGTTGTTGAATGCCTTCTGGCGGGCCCTTGCCACTGGGCAACTCGGGGTCGTAATCCCAGGCGTGATTGGCACAACATTCTTTCTCATCACGGTGAGCCGTTACTGCTCGTAATACGTCTCTGCATACTTTGAAAATCTGCTCATTCCCAACCTTTCGCACCAATTGCGTGGCTCCTGAAGCTAGGGAAAACACTAGTTGTTGCTGGCTATCAGCGGCTGGTACGTGTAGCGATAAATGTGATCGATCGGGGTGGCAGATGCGAGGATCTTTTCTACGAATCTTACGGGCTGCAGCTGCGTTGGCGCTTACCGTGGTCTTTGCTGGTAATGTGCTGTTGTCTCAGCAATCTACGCGAACAGAAAAGGATCTTCTGGGCGAGAAGCAAGTTCCTGCTGACGCTTACTACGGCGTACAGACAGCAAGGGCACTTGAGAACTTCCAGCTCTCCGGCATCCCCATCAACCACTACCCCGAGTTCATCGATGCATGGGCCATCGTCAAGCTCGCAGCGGCGCAAGCCAACACTGATGTAGGGGCGATGAAGCCGGAACGGCTGGCCGCAATCGAGAAGGCCGTGCAGGCTGTGCGAGCCGGACAATATCGAGACCAATTCACGGTGGATTGGTATCAGGGCGGCGCTGGAACTTCCACCAACATGAATGCCAATGAGGTGCTCGCCAATATAGGTCTCGAATTAACAGGGCACAAAAAAGGTGAGTATCAGTTTTTGGAGCCGCATGACGATCTGAACATGTCGCAATCCACCAATGATTCCTATCCAACAGCGATCAAGGTGGCCCTTATTCTCCGCAATGACAAGTTGGTCGATGAATTGCAAAAGCTCTCCGCGTCATTCCGGACGAAGGGCAACGCTTACCTCAAGGTCGTCAAGATGGGCCGCACGGAATTGCAAGACGCTGTGCCCATGACAGTCGGTCAGGAATTTAACGCCTTCGCAGCGTCTCTGGACGGTGAAATTGCAGAACTCAAACGAGCAGAGAAATCGCTCTATGTAGTAAACATGGGGGCTACCGCCATCGGTACTGGCATGAATGCGCCAAAAGGATATGCGGAAAAATGCGCGGCGCACATGGCGACGCTCATGGGCAAACCGATCGTACCGGCCTACGACATGCTTGCCGCTACATGGGATCAGCAAGGATTTGTGGTCTATTCCGCTGCTCTCAAGAGCGTGTCAATCAAGCTTTCCAAGATTTCCGGCGATTTGATTCTTCTGGCTTCGGGGCCAAGGGCTGGATTGAATGAGATCGATCTACCCGCGCTGCAACCTGGTTCCTCCATCATGCCGGGCAAGGTCAACCCTGTCGTCCCCGAAGTCGTGAATCTTGTCGCCTTCCGCGTGATGGGCAATGACTTTGTGACGACAATCGCGGCCCACTCGGGACAGCTCCAACTCAATGCTTACGAGCCGGTAGAAGGTCTATCGATGATGGAATCGCAGGAACTGCTGAATAACGTCTCAAAGCTGTTCCGAACGAGATGTGTCGACGGAATCACCGTCGATGAGAAGCAACTAGAACACTACATGGAGACAACGGTCGGGATTGTCACCGCGTTGAATCCTGTCCTCGGTTATGAGAAGTCGACGGAGTTGGCGAACGAGGCCTATCAGAGCGGGAAGGGAATCCTCGAGATCATCAGGGAAAAGCACGTTCTGACGGAGGCGCAGATCCAAGATCTCCTTGACCCCGTCAAACTCACAAATCTGGATAGGAGCAATTATCAGAACAAATAAGTAGTCATCACATGAGCGCAACGAGCATGACGCAAGTTCTGGGAAAGAGGAGTTATGAAACGCATATACCGGATGATATTAGGTCTGACGTTAGCCACAATATGTGAATACTCGCTTGCTCAAGCTAAGCCAAACATCATTATCCTTGCGACCGGCGGCACGATCGCGGGTGCTGCCGCATCCGGTACACAGTCCGCATATACCTCCGGAGCCGTGACGATTGACACCATGTTGAAAGCCGTTCCGGGGATAGAGAAGCTCGCAAATATCGAAGGAGAGCAGATCTCGAATGTCGGGTCACAGGATATGTCGTTCGAGATTTTGCTGAAAGTAGCCAAGCGCATCAATGAATTGCTCTCCAACCCGGCAGTCGATGGCATCGTGATCACGCATGGTACCGATACGATGGAAGAGTCGGCATTCTTCCTCAATTTGACTGTGAAGAGCGACAATCCCGTGGTGATGGTCGGGTCGATGCGGCCGTCGACAGCGGTGAGTGCAGACGGCCCATTGAACCTTTACAACGCAGTAGCGGTTGCAGCCGACCCGCAGGCGAAAGGCCGAGGTGTCCTGGTTGTGATGAATGACCAGATTCACGCTGCACACTCGCTTACGAAAACAAGCACGACCTCCGTACAAACCTTCATGTCGCCCATACGAGGGGTAGTTGGCGTAAGCGCCTACGGTAAGAACGACTGGTACAACTACCCGCCGTGGAAGCACACCTCGCAAAGCGAATTTGATATCTCGAACGTCACGAAGCTGCCCCGTGTTGACATCGTCTTCGCGGACGAAGACATGGAGCCGGACCTGATCGACGCGAGTGTCAACGCCGGCGCGAAAGGTATTGTCATTGCCGGTGTGGGCAATGGCAACATGAACAAAGTCTCGGTCGACGCGGCAGCAAGCGCCGTAAAGAAGGGTGTGGTCGTGGTTCGCAGCAGCCGCGTCGCGACGGGAATGGTCGACCGCAACGTGGAAGTGAACGATGATGAGCTCGGATTCATCGCCTCCGATGAGCTGAACCCACAGAAATCGCGCATCCTTCTGTCATTGGCGCTGCTGAAGCCAGATTCGCTCTCACAGATTCAACAATTATTCAGGACTTACTGAGCCCATCCGAGAATGCGATATGAGGATCATTCTAAATTCTGTCCCGCACATTCTGTAGCTTAGGGATTTCCCTAGTTGTTTATTTCGCGCGGTCTGCCCGATCATACAGTGGGTGGCGATAGGCGGATTCCAAGCAAGCGACGGACTTTCAGACCCGGCTCGATTGTGACAGAAAGCACCTTGGTGTTGCGCGCGCTGATACACCGCTGATAGGAGAGAAGCTATGACGTACGGCAAATTACATGGAATCGTATCGGCATTAGCTCTATTACTTATGGGATTGACGTCCCTAAGTGGTACGGTCTACGCCCAGAACGTAAAGGTTGAGGGCGTCATAAAAGGGCGCAGCGGCGACACCCTCTTCCTGCAGACATCTGACTCTCCAAAACTCATTGTTCTTCTGACCGAGATCACCGACGTTGGGCAGTTACAGGGAGCGCTCAAGGCGCGCAACAAGAAAATGTCGATGGCTGCTCTGATCCCGGGTCTTCCTATTCGAGTGGAGGGGAGCTACGACGCTCAAAACCAACTCGTGGCGAAGACCATTCGGTTCAAAGGCAATGATTTCGAACAAGCCCAGGCCATCCAGGCTGGCGTGCATGAAACGGCGAAGCAAGCGGCCGCAAACCAAAGCGAGCTAGAGAAGCAGAATGCCTTGCTCCAGGAGCAGAACGAAGCTTTGAAAAAACAGCAGGCACAGCTGACCGAACAGGAGAAAAAACTAGCTGAGCAAAAGGCTTTGATTGCCGCCAATACCGCTCGCTTCGGCCAACTCGACGACTACTACATCTATGACGAGGTGACAGTTCTGTTCGCCAACGGCAAAGTGAAGCTTGACCCGCAGTACAACGCTGCGCTGCAGGCCTTGGCAGACAAGGCAAAGACCGTCAATGGCTACATGATCCAGGTGAAGGGTTATGCCTCTTCCAGCGGCAGCGCCGCCACAAACCAGAAGCTCAGCGAACAACGTGCTAACAGCGTCGCCAACTTCCTGCAACAGCAGGGGCACATTCCTCTGACGAACATGTTGGCTCCGGGCGCGATGGGGGAAAGCCGCCAAGTCGCGACTGATAAAACAGTTGAAGGAGAGGCGCAGAATAGGCGTGTCGTTGTCCGGGTGCTCCAGAACAAAGGAATTGCTGGAATCAGCTGAGTCCCTCTTGGGTGAGATTTCAGGAGGGATAGCTGGTTACACATAAGGTATCCCTTGGCGAAATCGCGAAGTGTGGGAGACACTACTAAGTCGCCGGCATCTCCGCTGCGTTTGCGGCCGACCAAGTGTGACCACTCTACGCAACGCTTTACCAAGGCACTCGAGAAGATGCCTTCAGCGGGTCGCATCTCGGTGCCGGGCTTGCTCGGTTATGACATCTTATTACCGAGTGATTCTCGCTGCGACTGGATATCAGATCTGCTTCATCACCGGCCACTTGCTGGCTTTTGGTGAGGGAGACCATGGTATACGTATATTGGGTAGGTCAGGGCAGAATGATTAATTCCGGCCTAATGCCGCCGCTCATTCCATAAACGGTACCGGAAGTGAACGCGCCGGCATCGTACTTGTAACAGCCGGGGGTACTTGCTTTTGTTGTCACCTGCTTTTTTCCGCCTCCCATGATCGGGTCATCGGGGTCAAATGGCGAGTCAGTACCAAACGAGACGGTAAATCCCTGGTTCTTCTTCGAGCTCATCCACACCACCGTGGTGCCGGCCTTGATACAGAAAAGTTGATTGTTCTTCGCGTTCGGGATGCCAGGCTTTACATTGGCGGAGCTGTTTGACCGGGTGATGCTTATCGTGCATGGAGACGAGGCAGAGCCGCAGGTGTTGTCCGCATTGCATAGGGTTTGGGGCTGCTCTTGATCGCACGCATATTTGCTCTTCGCCTGTGCAAGTTCCCCGGTGAGGAGAACGATGCAACTCGACAAAAGCAATGCAGTCCTAGTGCTGGACCGTCGTTGAACGTTGATAGTCATAAATATATCCCCCAGTCGCGGAGCGTAGGAAGTTTGTGTTCAAGCAGATCTCGCGACACAACTCTGCCTGCGACCATCTCCATCACTTCCTGAATAGTCCGTGCCTTTCCAGACAACCAAGGTGCCCAAGTTCCCATGGGTTCGGTTTTCGTGGTCTGCGGGTGGCAACCTCTCAATGACTTAGACGTTGCGCGATTTCACTTCCACTCGATGATGTTAGTCAGCCTCCAGGCATTCTGATTGAGCTCGAACTGTAACTCGCCTTCCTTATTGACGATGAGCTGCGCCGCGGGGTACAGAGTACCGTCACTCTTGCTCTTGTCGCTGTCATTCAAGTTGATTTCACCGGCAGTGAGATTGAAACTCTTCGTTTGGGTATTCCAGTAGCTCTCACCGAAGGCGATCTTGCGGTTGGTGACAAAACGGATGGTCCTGCCAGTGGGCGTTATGATCTCCCGAATGTAGCTGACATCGAACCCAAGTGTGCCGGGGATCGTTATCCGACCCACGGCTTTCATCTTTTCGAGAGCATTCACCAGTCCGTCGTTCTGCCCTTTCGCAAATGCTTGTACGAGTATGTCTCTGTCCTCAGGATCCGAGAACTCATAAATTATGAGTTTCACGCCGAAGTTTCTTCCGAGCTGTGTGCTTGTGCCGAAGGCTGTTGCGTCGATGGTTTCTGTATTTGACCGCTGTCCAAAGCCGTGGTCGCCAACGATCATACACAGCACAAGCAAGAGGGATATTCCGTTCGTGAAGCGTCGAATTCCTAAGTTAGTTTGCATGCGGTTTCTCCTGCCTCACACTATCTGCTATTAAGCCGTCGTCTCAGATTCAGGTTTAACGGCTCAATGTTAGGTGGCAGGTCCAGTCTCAGCAACTAGGAAAATCCCTAGTAAAATGCTTTGCCGCTTTCCATGCGGCTTGGCAATCTGAGTCCATTATGGTTCTTTGAAAATGCAACTGTGTACTTACTTATTTCCGAAGGTATAGCTAATTCCGGAACTAGTCCCGTAGTCGCTCCCGGAGAAATGCGGCGGGGGCTGATTATCCCAGTTGCCATAGAACGAAATATTCCAGTCGATGGATCCGAAGAGTTTTATGTAATAAGCGGCGTCTGTGTTGAAATAGACCCGTCCAGGCTGGGACAGTGCAGGAAAGGCAAACGCGTCTATCGTCAAGTTCGTTTTCTTGAACTTGAAAAACTGCACATGGGCAGAGGTCATCGCCGCAGCGACATTTTGTCGTGTCTGGGATTGTACGGATTGAGAATATTTTGTGTTTTGCCAGGCGATCCCGCCTATAACCCATATGGTCGCGCGGTTTGTATTCTTGAGATACCGTCCTATACCCGCGCCGATGTTTGACTGCAGGCTAATGTCCTGTGACGAACTCTGCAGAAAGTTACCGACCCCCGCGTAAAACCAGTTGTTGCTCCAGCGCGATAAGCGAAAACCTCCCAAACTTAGAGAATTTCGTGTTGAAACGGTCGAACCTTCGTTGGATGATAACGTTGAAGAGACACCTGCCCTGGCCGCCCACCGTTCTCGAGGGTATTCGATCAGCGAGTTAAGTTGGTATTGCGTAGATTGATTGCCTTTGGAATAGATGAGTCCCGAACTGACACTTCCATTGAATCGGCGCCAGAACTCGTCTGATGTTGGAGTCATCTGAACAACCTTAGACTTTTCGATAACAACTGGCTCCTTCGGCGCCTCCAACACCTCAATGTGAATCGGCCGTCCTGCAGCCCCGTTCGCGCTCAGGAGGGTGCCGCTGTACACAGATCCATCTTCGGATCTCACGAGAAACATCTGGGTACTTTCGATGTGATTCACGCTCGCCCATTGGATTGCGCTCGTGTTCACCATGTAATCGAGGCTGATATAGAGCACCCCGGCGTCGAGACCCTTTATCTCGCCCGTCAGACGGTCGCCATTATTCATGACAATAATGTCCGTCTTGTCGCGAGCGAAAAGAGGAAGGGCGAAGAGGAGTGCCATCGTTAAAGTAACGACCTGAAGTTTCGCAGCGAATCTCAGCTCGGTGCTAAGTCCGTTTCTGTCGACGCCAGAGCCGCCACTAAACCTGCATAACATCATCTTTTTCGGCCAATTATGAGATGAGCGCCGCCGAGGCGATTAATCAAGGGATGTCGAAGCTCCTTCTATTGACAGGTAAGTATTGATTCCATCTTGCCTGCATAAACTCGACATCCCTCACGATCGCCTGGCAGCGACTGGCTATAAGTTGCGAGGGGGCACACAAAGCGCTCCCTATAGACTGCCAGTGATGCCTTTGTTTACCAGGACCTTAACCTCAACCCGACGGTTTTCCGCCCGCCCGGCTTTAGTCTCGTTCGGTGCCGCTGACCCGTATTCTCCCATGGCGCCGGGTGCCACGATATGTCGCACTGGCACGCCGCCCTGCTGCATCAACACAGTAATGACAGCTTTAGCCCGGTCCTCGCTCAGTTTCGTGTTCATCGCAGCGCCGCCGGTCGCGTCAGCATAACCCGTCACCTCGACGAGGTATCCTTTCATGCCAGTTGCCGTTTGCGCCAACTGTTTGAGCTGGTCCACGTCCGCCTGCGAGATCTTGCTGCTACCGCTTGTGAACTTCACCGTTGCTTCGCCCTTCACGTCATAGTCAGCTAAGGTAGAAAAGCGCTGCTCGTTCTGCTGAATGTCACTTATGTTCTGGTCGATCTTCTGTTTATGAGCCGCAATCTGCTGCTGGTTGGTTTCGATATCTGCTGTGTTTGCGGCGATATTCTCCTTGTTTGCCCCGATAGCCTTCTGGTGGTCCAGGAGCTGCTTCTCGTGCTCAAGAACTTGATCTGCGGTGGGCTGCAAGCCGGCCTCGATCATCTGGGACGATTCGATGTCATCCCCATCGACGGTGATTGTCTTCGCCAGGAACCTGCCCTGGCCATCGCTCGTTCCGTCGACTGAGACTTTGAGTCCTGGTATCAGCACCGTCGCGGCCATCTCCGTCCTCTCCAAGCCGAAGAGCCCCGTATTGTCTTTAACTCTTGTGTCACCCGCCAGGACCACGGTGACCTTCCCCTGTGAGCTGTTCACAATCAACGTATCTCCAGCGCGGCCACTGATCATTCCTGAGACGTTGTCTGCACCAAAAGCCGCTACCGATGTTAGTAAGCACAATGCCACGAAGCCCGCTACGTCTGTTTTCAGGTTGCTTTGCATAGTCTTCACACTCCCTCTCTCTTTTAGATTTTTTGCTCCAAGTGAAACTCGCTGCCGCTGTATTTCCCCGCAAAGTGCCCGTCTTCTTCAAACTTGGCGAGTGTATTGGGTATTGCTCTCCGCGGACACCAGACGAGGCGTAGGGCTGTGCACGAAGGTCGCGATGTTCGCCCGTCACCAAGTGCGCGATCCAAAATGAAATCGCTTCTTGTGCAAAGAACGAGATCTGCAAAGTGGCCCTAAACACCGTTGATCGATATATTCCACCTGTGATGCGCAGACTGCACCTAGGGAAACCCCTAGCAAGCCCCACTACGTGCCCAGAGCTTTGAGCGTTCCTATACAGACAGTTGATTGATTGAGGAGTCCGGGTCACCCGCTCCCTCCCCAACAACGAACGACAGTTTCTTCAGGCTCTCACTTGCTTTCCAAAACGACACGGCCATAGAGCAGCTGTGTCGGACGCGAGTCGTTCCTGTACAGTTTCGAGAACTGCTCGATCTCCGCAGATCAAACGGACACAGGATGTTTTAGTGCGAACCACGTCACATCTTCACTGCAAGGAGGAGTAGTGGGGGAGCAAAAAAAGAGATAGTCTCATGGCCTTTGTCATTGATCTTCTCCTCGCTTGGCCGGTGAAAATGGAATTGCTTGAGCTCGTGTCGCTTACCACCCACCCACGGCGATGAAACTCCCGGGGCTGTAATTAGTCATGATCATGTAGCCGTTATCGATGATATTCAACGGCGAGGGCTTGTAATTGAACTGTATGGCCGGAATATCGGTCTTTGCGCATTGCGGATATCTATAGGTGACTGGCGGTGCCCATTCTTGCACGGAGCAAAATCGGGCTTAAGCTCACCCAATGACTAGGCCCTCGCGACGCACCATAATCCCATGTGTGTTCAGAACTCGGAGGCTCCTGTGCTCTACCTGCTGCTAACCCAAGCGCAACCGGCGGTCGTAAGGAGACAATGCTTCCTGCAACCCATAGCAACACCTCCAACAGCGAGAATGCTAGAATGTCGCAACTCCGGTGCTTCTGATCTGATGAGGGGTTTCCCCAATATCCATCATGGATAAACGACCGGTCATCATCTGCCTTGCTCTAGCCGTCCTGCACACCCACGCCTGCGCCCAATTCACCGACCCGCGAACGTACCAGAACGCTCCTGTGGAGATCAATCAGCTCGAGCTGGCCTACGCCTATGTTCGCTCCAATACTTCGATCGATACTTCCTTCATCGTCTCAGGAGCAAAATTCAATCTCAACCAGGGTCTCATCGACTATACGCGCTATTTCGCGTTTCTTCATCGCATGGCCTGGGTTGAAGCCAGCGTTCCCATCGCCAACCTTAGCGGCTCCATCTCCGGCGCCGACATCACTGGATCGACCACCGGCACCGGTGACTCTGGCTACACCGCAGCCATACTCCTCAAAGGAGGCCCGGCGCTCACCCCGGAGCAATTCGCAAACGCCGAGACCACCACTTCCATCGGCCTGAGCCTTTCCACCACCGCACCCACCGGACAATATGATCCCAACAAGCTTCTCAACCTCGGTTCTGATCGATGGTCGTTCAAGCCCGAACTTGCCATCTCCAGGCCATTCGGGCCCGAGCAGCGTTGGGTGTTCGACGCCTACGCCAACACCTATCTCTACACAGACAACACTTCGTATCGTGGCACGGAAGTCTTGCGACAGCGAGCACTCCTCGGCCTCGAGGGACACATCAGTTACACCTTCAACAACGCCATATGGGTCTCTCTCGATACTCGGTACTCCTTTCGAGGCGACACTATTGTCAGCGGCGTCAATCAGGACGATGCGCAGCGAAATTTCATCGTAGGCAGCGAGCTTGTCGTCTCCCCAAACTCCCGAAACTCATTCACCTTCGAATTCGCCAAAGCAGCCGTCCACAAAAACGGCCCATCTCTCACCGGCTTCACCGTGAAGTACGACTACATCTGGGGAAAGGGTTACAGATGAAAGAATTGTCCTCGCAACGGCTCCAAACAGACCGAACTATTGCTAAGGGTTTTCCCTAGTTGATTTGCTTGAGCGCCAAGTCTACGGTTCCTTTAACAAACATGCTGGCTCCTGGCGCGATGGGTGAAAGTCGCCAGATCGCGACGGATAAAACAGTTGAAGGATAGGCGCAGGTTAGGCGTGTCGTTGTCCGGGTGCTCCAGAACAAAGGAATTGCTGGAATCACCTGGCCCCTCTTGGGTGAGGTTTCAGAGGAATAGCTGGTTATACATAACTAGGAGTATCCCGAGCGAAATCACGAAGTGCGATGAACATACAAGATTCCTCAATAACAGATAATTTTTCATTGGTCATTGGCGGCCCTTTCTACAAGGCGCTTCGAAGCACCCGGCTCGCCGATGAATTTGGGGCTGATATCAGACGACGCATCGCGGCCTTCTTGGCGCTGACCTGGTTGCCGCTCGTAGTGCTTTCCGCTGCTGAGGGAACTGCCCTCGGAAATAAAGTCAAGATCCCGTTGCTCCATGATTTCTCAATCTACGGACGTTTTCTCGTGGCTCTTCCCTTGTTGATTGCGGCCGAAGCCGTTATCGATCCCTTCATAGGGCGAGTTGTTTCGACATTCAACTCATCGGGCATCATCAGAGAAAATGATCTTCCTGCTTACCATGCTGCGCTTGAAAAGATAGCGAGATTGCGAGATTCAGCACTGAGTGAGCTCCTTCTGGCGTTCCTCGCCTTTGTCCCGTTCTTTTTAGTTGCAGACTATGAGTGGGTGTCCAACCAAGTGACTGTCTGGCATGGCGCGACATCCCTAGGACTAAGACCGGCGGGTTGGTGGTTCGTATTTGTGAGCAGTCCAGTGTTGCGGTTTCTGATGCTTCGCTGGCTCTGGAGGTACGTGCTATGGAGCTATCTGTTGCGCAGCGTGGCAAAGCTGAACCTGGATATGATGCCTACCCACCCCGATCTGCTGGGTGGTTTAGGATTCGTGCCCTACGCTCAGAGGCAATTTGGGATTCTAGCTGCTGCGATGGGTTCAGTAATCGCGGGCCAGTTCGGAAATTCCATCGCATACTTCGGCGAACGATTTGTCGCCGCCAGAGTGTCGATTGTGGTCTTCGTCATTATCGCCGTTCTGGCCGTTCTTCTTCCCCTGACCTTGCTCTCGCCCAAATTGATGGAAGTGCGCCGGAGTGGGCTTGCGCGGTATAGTCAAGTGGCGCGGCGTTTGACAGGTTCATTCGATGCAAAGTGGGTTCAGACCGTAGACTCTCCGCCTGATTCCATGCTTGGCAGCCCGGATCCCTCATCTCTTATCGATTACATCAGTAGCTTTTTCGTCGTCCGGGACATGCAGGTTATCCCCATAAGCAAATACTTGGTGATCCAGGTAGTGGCGCAAGCCGCCGCGCCTTTTGCCCTGCTCTGGATCTTTGCCACACCGTTGGAGGAGATCATCGGTGAGATCCTCAAGAAGCTGCTCTAAGTAAATGAAATTCGCAAAGGTTCAGCATTTCCACACAATGACGGCTTCGCCATTTCACCGCCTCCCAGCGAATTTACGCAAAATGCATTTTTCAGCATGTGCTGCAAACTTATCCCAACTCAGTGACAAGCTAGACGAACTGGGACCAATAACTGACTTGGCCGATACAACAATTTATTCCGTTTTGTGTATTCCTCTTCAAATCGGATACAAATTTACGGAAACTAAATTGATGAATAAATATGCGGTCCAAAAGATGGATTTATACAGTAACTCGACCTGGATCAGGCGATTAGCGACCAATCTGAAAATTAAATTCCGTAATTTCGATATCCGGCCATCGGTACAGAAACTTCCTAATTTTATCCGGGTCTAAGGCGGAACAAGGGCGGTCTTCGGAATGGATCCGTCCAGGCCGAAACGGAAATTTTGATGTTTGTATCTTGGTCAGTATGGCGCTTAGACGAGATCATATGGCCGCCGTTTGCAAGTCACACATAACTTATGGGCTTGGAACTTAAGTTGTAGAAATGTCGGAAATGGCAACTGAATTGCGTTTCCGGAAAATATGAAACGTCTTCACGGGCCCGCAATGTTTCTAGGTATGGCGCTGACAGTATCAGGCGCCATTTGTTTTTTTAACTTCCCATCTGTTTTGTATGCCCAATCGACTACGTCGGGTGATATTGCCGGAGTTGTTATGGACGCGACGGGTGCAGTTGTCCCGAATGCGAAGATTGTCTTAACGAACAGGGATACAGGTACTACGCAAACCTTAACCTCCGGTTCCAACGGCGGCTACCGTGCCCCGCTGCTCAAACCCGGCGTCTATAAGATCACCGTTACGGCTAATGGCTTCGAGACATCGTCGAACACCGTAACTGTAGCTATCGGCCAGATTGCCTCTGGCGACGTCCACTTGACGGTCGGTTCAAGCAGCGTCACGGTCGAGGTGTCGAGCGACAACGTGTCGCTGCTCCATACCGAGAACGCTGACCTCTCCACTTCGATCTCGCAGGCCCAGGTACAGAACCTGCCTAATCCCGGGAACGATCTGACATTTGTGGCCCAGGTCTCGCCAGGTGCGGTCATGAATAACGCCGGTGGCGACGGAAACTTTTCTGTCTTCGGTTTGCCAGCCACCTCGAATACTTTTACCTTGAACGGCTCGTATGAGAACGACCCATTTTTGAACCTGAATAGCTCCGGGGCGACGAACTTGCTGCTGGGCAACAACGAGGTCGACGAGGTCAACATCAGCTCGAATGCCTATAGTGCGAACTTCGGCGGTCTGGGCGGTGCCCAGGTGAACGAGATCACACTCTCGGGAACGAACAAGTTCCACGGCAACGCCGTCTACCAATGGAACGGCAGTGTCCTCAACGCGAACGACTACTTCCGCAACCAGACCCCGACCCTGACACCCCGGAGCTTCGATAACGTCAACCAGTTCGCGGCAAGGATTGGAGGTCCGATTATCAAGGACCGCCTGTTCTTCTTTGTCGACTATGAAGGTCTGCGGGTCGTGCTGCCGACATCCAGCACTGTGTTTGCGCCAAACTCGGCGTACATTGCCAACACGATCAAAGCCGTTCCGCTTATCGACCAGCCGTTTTACAAGCAGATATTCAGCATTTATCAAAATGCCCATGGCTACTCGACGGCGACCCAGTCCCCCACAGACCCGAATGCTGTGTCCTATACCGCAACGGCAGGAAACTTCACGCACGAGTTCCTGCTCACCTCCCGCGTGGATCTGAAGCTGACCGACAAAGACACTGCCTTTGGCCACTTCAAGTGGGATAAGGGTGTACAGGCAACCTTCACCGACCCCATTAATCCCCTCTTCAATTTAGATAGTCCTCAGCCAGCATTCGAGGGGACCCTTGGAGAGACACACATCGTCAACTCGAGCATCAGCAATCAGTTTCTCTTCGGTGTGATCTGGTATAGCGCTGTCTTTCAGAACACGAATGCCGCCGCCGCCAATGCGCTCATTCCTTACGTGCTCAACTTTGGCGCTTTCGGCGGAACCTTTACTACGCTCGGTGGAGAAGACGACGACTTCCCCCAGGGCCGTAACGTTACGAACTATCAGTTCAGCGACGATGTGAGCGTATCTCACGGT